>WUUC01130009.1_pt1 | contig 219882 bp, 143 predicted proteins | sample 6278441 | NCBI WGS metagenome assembly WUUC01 (sample SAMN13675441, study PRJNA597444) | soil metagenome | isolation source: soil | place: USA: Washington | collected 2017-10 | reverse complement strand
CGAGGACGGCTGAAGGGTGGCTGAAGAAAATTACATCCGATCCAAAATTCTTCACTGGCTTTCCGGTTCTCGAGGCATGGGAGAACATGAACGGCCGCCTCCCGTTAGCCTGGCGCCTGATGCCGAAGCAGTTCTTTGTTCTTGGGGGTGAGTTCCATTCAAACAATATGATCGCGAGACACGATCTTGAGGGAATGCGAATTCGGCAGCAGCTCTGGGAAAAAATTAAAGATCTGCCCGATGGCCAACAGATCGAGTTTCGAGTCGACGATTGAGTGGCGGAAGAGTGGTTCCAGCGCTGATTGACCCGCGTCAGCGGTCTGCTTCCGCCCAGAGCCAGCGCATGTCTTCACCGAATTGCGCAGATAAATGTGTTCCATCTTCGTGCGCTGTTTCGCCGAAGCCACTGCGATACTCATAACCTGCACAATCGAGCGCGGTCGTCATCGCCATATGTGCGTCGCGCCAATTGCCGCGTTCGTCGTCGAGATCGTTGATGCCGCTCAACAGCGTCACGCGGATCGGCTTTCTCGGCATCGATTCGGCCCACGTCGGATAGACCTCTGCAAAATCACCCGCTGCGCTGGCGCGGATTCGCACGAAGCTTCCCACGGTGGAGTACGCGAGCCGGAACGAATCGTTGCGCCACCACACGACACCCCACGCGGCGACGCCGCCGGAGCTTCGCCCACCGATCGCGCGAAGGCTCGGAACATCAGTGATCGAGTAGGTGCCCGTCGCGGCCGGCAGGAGCTCGTCGTGGACGAAACGGGCGAAGGTGTCGTCCGGCGGATCGTACTCGATCGAGCGATTCTCGCTGCCGTCGCCCATGTAGCCGGGAGAGACGAAGACGGCGATCGTCACCGGCATTGCGCCTTCATTGATCAAATTGTCGAGTACGGTCGCGGCGCGGTACGGCGCAGCTTCGTCGTTGTCGACGTACACTTCACCGTCGGTGAGCACGAACAGCGCGGCGGGCGTTGTGCCGTCATATTGCGCGGGAACGTAGACCCAATAGTCGCGGGTCACGCCGGGATAGATCGTGCTCGGTCCGAGGGACGCAGCGGTCACGGTTCCGGCGGGGACATTTGGCTTCGTGTCTGCGTCCGGCGTCCGCAGATAGGGCGGCGACTCGTAGTAGGTGCCGACGCCGTCTGCGCGCATCGTTGCGCACGGCATGAACGCGCCGGCGTTCGGGAGCGGCATGGCGCGCGCGCATTCACAGAAAGAGGTGGCGGGAATCGGGTCTTCGATCGTTCCTGCGTCGTTCGCGAGTCCGGCGTCATTCGCGAGCCCGGCGTCGTCCGCGAGCATCCCCGAATCCATCGAGCTCACGTTCGCGTCGGCCGCGGCGGGGGTGCCGGCGTCGATGCTCGTGCCCGAATCGCTACAGCTGCAGAGAAACAACAGCCATGCTCGCAGTTTCATGGCGCGAGCATAGCTCCAAAAAGTCGATAATCCTCAGGCGCGCTTTCGCTTTTTTGATCTATCCTGTGGCGTGCGCGTTTGGCTGTTCCTCCCCATCATCGTTTTGCTGGCCGCATGTTCGGATCCGGAATCACCGCCCGCCGATGCCGGCATCGCCCAGGCCGATGCACAAACAGGCCCCGCGGATCGCGAGCTGAGCGATGTTTTGCTCGGCGATGCGGGCATCGCGGCCGATGGCGGCGACGCAGCGACCGAACCCGCGGACACCGGCATGACCGCGAACCCAGACGCGACGATCAGCTTCACGCCAACCGCGATCGACGAAGCCCGCTATCATGCGCAAGGCGTCCGCACCGTCGATCTCGATCTCGACGGCGACCGGGACGTAATCGTCGCTTGGAGCACCACCCCCGACGCGATCTATCTCTATGCGAACAACGGGGATGGCTTGAGCTTCACCGAAAAGAGTATCTCCGGCGACGACGCGCTCGTCGCCTTGCACACGGCGATCGGCGACCTCGACCAGGACGGCGATCTCGATGTTGCTGCAGTCGCGCTCTACGATCGCGCAGAGGGGCTCATGTCTCCCGGCAAACTGATTTGGTACGAGAACCCCGGCGACGTTATGGGCGCGTGGGTCTCGCATGTCGTCGTCGAGGATTTGTACGGTCTTTGTTTCGTGGAGGCCGGCGATCTCACGGGCGACGGCCGCCTCGATCTGGTGGTCAGCGGGCTGAACGTCAACAGCGGGATGAGCTCGGGCGTGCGCTGGTTCCGCAACACGGGCGGCGATTTCGCGGGGCCCTTCGACATCAATCCCTTCATCACGCGCGGGGAGGAGATCGTGGTCGCCGACGTCGATCGCGACAACGTGCTCGATGTGATCGTCTCCGACAAGAACACCAACGGAGTGGCCTGGTTCGAGAGCTCACGTGTTGATGGAGAGGTCGACGATCTCCCGACGTTCACTGGGCACGCGATCGGATCACCGAGCGCGCCCACCGGCTTCGCGTTCGCCAACTTCGACGATGACGTCGAGCTCGAGCTGGTCGTCGCCGCCAATGATCGTTTGCACATCTACAGTCCGCCGGCCGATCCGCGCGAGGTTTGGCAGCCGGAGACGATCGATGTGCAGTTTGGATTGAACGGCAGCAACCGCGTCGCAGCAGGCGACTTCAACCAAGACGGACGCCTCGACTTCGCAGTCAGCGGGCAGATCGCTGCGGAAGTGCGCGTGTATTTGAATACGGGGAGCAGCGACTGGCTGCCGGTTCCGGTGGTTACCGCTTGGAGCGGGGTTCGCTGGGTCGCTGCGGGTGATCTCGACGGCGATCTGCGCGACGACGTGGTCACGACGACTTACGGGAACACGCCAAGTGCCGACAAAGTGACGTGGTGGCGCTCCACGCGGTGAGCTCACTCGAGCGTTCGCAAACATTGGTGAACGGAGGTGACATGGTGATGATCCAAACCGGACGCGTCGTCGACGGAAAAGTTGTCGTCGACGACGATGTTCCACTTCCAGAAGGTGCTGTCGTCGGCATTGTTATTCGTGGCGACGACCAAAGATTCGAGCTCACGCCGGAGCAAGAAGAGCGCATCGCCCGTGCGGTCCAACAAATCGAGCGCGGTGAAGTCGTCTCCGCCGAAGACTTCTGGGCCAAAGTCCGACGCCGATGACCCGAACGTATGTCTTCGCTCCGGCCATGCGCTTTGTCTCGATCAAGACCGTGCAACGCCACGACCGGATCATCCATCCCACGACGAATCGCGAAAGCGCTGCGGATTATCGAAGAATCTCGAGCGGAAGAAGTCCCTCGCTGAAAAGGAGATCGATCGTCTATGCTTGAAGCCATGGTGATGATCCAGGCCGGCCGCGTCGTTAACGGAAAGGTGGTCGTCGATGACGACATGCCTCTTCCCGAAGGTGCGCTTGTCGGCGTCGTGATTGGTGATCTCGACGACGACGCTGCTGAGCTAACTCCCGAGCAGGAAGAGCTCATCGCGCAGTCGTTGGAGGAGATCAAACGCGGCGAAGTGATCTCCGGCGAAGACTTTCTCGCGAAGTTGCGATCGATGCGATGACCCGCAGCTTTATCGTCACGGTCACCGCAGGTCGGCAAATGACCGAAGCGATCGAGTGGTGGACCGCAAACCGCGAAAAAGCACCGCACATCCTCAACGAAGAGATCGATCGAGCGATTGCGACCATCATCTCGCAACCCGATGCGGGCCTTCGAGCACCGAGCCGGAGATATCCACGACTCCGCCGAATTCTTCTGCGGAAGACGCGCCGTCACCTCTACTATTTCCTCGACGAAGCGAACGATCGCATCGAGATCGTCGGCTTCTGGAACGCGACGAGCAAATCGCGCCCTGCCTTATAAGCTCAGTCTTTAGTCGCTGAAGATACAACACACGCTGCTGCTTCCTCGGGACTCCAGCGGCTACGAAGACAGTGTGAGTCTCAACGCTGGACTAAATCATGATCCCGTTGATCGCCGAGATCCTACCGGCCTTTGTCCTCGAGGCCAGGTCCCTTCGTCGTCCGGGTCGTCGCGCAGCTGACGGGCCGAGCGAATCGTCCGCAGATGTATATGCTGCCCGATGCCGGAATGGGTGTCTTGACGTCGTTGATGCGCCCTTGACGCGTGTCCTCGCGACAGCCGTCATTTGCGCACTGGATAACGCAAGTGCGTGACACCGACGCCTTGGATCACGGCCGGATTGCCGAGGACGGCCGGCGTTTTCGCGAGATGGTCGAAGAGGCGAACGCCGGAGCCGAGGAGCACCGCGGCAACATCGAGATGAAGCTCGTCGAGAAGCCCGGCGTTCAAGAGTTGTTGAATTGTATCCGCACCGTGGACTCCGACAGCCTTACCGGCTGCGGCGGCTTTCGCTTGTTTCACCGCGCTCTCGAGACCGTCAGTCACGAAATGCACAGTTGAATTGGGCTTCGGCCATCCCGCGGGGATCTGGTGAGTCAGGACGAACGCCGGTCCCCAACCATGATTGCCTCCCCAGCCTTTGGCGACGTCGAACGTGCGGCGACCGGTGAGCATCGCACCGAGCTCGGACGCGAGCCCGCGAATGTGCTGAGCGCTCGGCTCGGACACTTTGAACGTCATCGGGTCGGAGCCGCCCGTGCTGACCTCGACCTTTCCGGAGCTCAAGTACCACTCGAAGACTTCGGCGACGCCGTCTTTGGAATCGGCGACGTATCCGTCGAGCGACATGGACATGATTGCGATGACCTTCGACATGCGCACTTTCAAGCACGAATCACGCTCGATGGCGAGCTCGAAGAGCTGCGCAAAGAGGGGAGCGTTCGGGGCCACGCATCGCTACGGGCCCCGAACGCGGGGGATTCGTCGGAGAAGTTACTGAACTGTCCAGACCACGGTGCCGGTGCACGCCGTGTTCGAGTAACAACCGGCGCGGATCTCGAAGTTACCCGAGGTCGCCGCCGTGTGCACGATACGCGAGCCGACGCCGCTGCACGAGTCATCGTTCGTCGCCACCTGCGTGCCCGCTGCATTGCGGAGGCGCAGATAGGTGTCGCCGGTGAACGCCGAGCCGGTCACTCCGCACGTGCCGATGGTCAGGACCTGTCCCGCCGTCAGCGCGATCGTGCGATTTGTCGTGTTCTGCTGTGCACTGTTCGTGTTCGAACCGGTGTAGTTGAAGTTACCTCCACCCGGGTTCGGCGGATTTCCGGGCGTGATGGTCCAGACCACGGTTCCGGTGCACGCACCCGACGAATAACAACCTGCGCGAACTTCATAGTTTCCTGCGGCCGGTGCCGTGTAGGAAATCTGCGAACCGACTCCACTGCAAGCATCGTCGTTCGAGGCGACTTCGGCTCCGGTCGCTCCACGCAGACGCAGCCACGTGTCACCCGTGAAGGCCGCACCGGTGAGCCCGCAGGTTCCAACGACCAAGCGATCACCTGCATTCAATGCAATCGTCTCATTTGTCGTGTTTTGTTGTGCACTGTTCGTGTTCGACGCCGTGTAGTTGAACGAGTCCTCCGGCGGCGGCGGGGGCGGCGGCGGCGGGGGCGGCGGTTCTCCACCATTGATGAAGATGATGTTCAGCAGAACGTTCGGCGAGCCGGTGCCCGGATTGCTGATCGCGCCGTTGACGCCGTTGGTGACCAACGCATCACGCACTTGTTGCGGAGTCGCGTTCGGATTGCTGCCGAGATAGAGCGCAGCTGCACCCGCCACGTGCGGCGAGGCCATCGACGTTCCCGAGATGGTGTTCGTCGCAGAGTTGCTGGTGTACCACGCCGAGGTGATGCTGCTGCCCGGCGCGAAGATGTCCACGCAGGTGCCGAAGTTCGAGAACGACGAACGCGCATCGGTGAAAGTCGTCGATCCGACGGTGATCGCTTCCGGCGTACGGGCCGGAGAACGTGTGCACCCATTCGCGGTCTCATTGCCGGCGGCGAGCGCGTAGGTCACGCCCGCGGCGATCGAACGCTGCACGGCTTGGTCGATCGCGCTCGACGCGCTTCCGCCGAGGCTCATGTTGGCCACTGCCGGACGCACGTGATTCGCGGTGACCCAGTCGATACCGGCGATGACGCCGGAGTTCGAGCCGCTGCCGCCGCAGTCGAGGACGCGCACGCCGTGGACGGTCGCGGCTTTCGCGACACCGTAGGTCGTGCCGGCCGTCGTACCCGCAACGTGGGTTCCATGACCATTGCAGTCGTCGGGATTGTTGTCATTGCTGACCGCATCCCAACCGGCGCCGACGCGCCCGGTGAATTCGTTGTGTGTCGCGCGGATACCGGTGTCGATCACGTAGACGTGGACACCCGAGCCGGCGTTGTCGTTGTATGTATAGCTGCCGTTGAGTGGCAGACCGACTTGGTCGATACGATCCAAGCCTCCGGTTGCGCCGGTCTGAGTGGCGATCGCTTCCACGACGCCGTCTTCTTCGACCCAGAGCACGCGTTCATCGCGCGACAATCTGCGGGCGTCCGCTTCGGACATATCCGCGGCAAAACCGGAGATCGCATGGCGATACGTTCTCTCGACGCGAGCTCCATATTCGCGTGACAGGTTATCGCTGGCGACACCGACATCGGCCGAATCCATCGTCCCTTCGTTGAGGACGACGATATACTTTCGCGGGATCGGACGTTCTGCACGAATGAACGACTCCGAAACTGCGAGCTCTTGTTCTCCTTCTTTTCCGGCCTCAACTCCGCAAGAGGCGGAGGTTAAAGTGATTGCAGCAACCGAAACCCAACAATGCTTCCCAAAAGGCATAGCGAGCTCCCTTCAACTGCATCCTACGTTCGAGCCCTCAAAATTCTCGATCAGCGCGTTGAAGCTCGGCTAATCGGACGATGAGAGCGACTGCGTTCGACTGGCTCATTCGCCGCAGTACGGATCCGCGAGACTTACGTTATTTTCTGCGGGAAATCGCGCGGATCGTGCAGCGTTGATAGTGTTGATCGTCGTCCTGTAACGCGCACGTGTGTGTGTCGCTGGGGCGGAATGGACTGTCCGAAGGTACAGGTGATCGCGGACAACGCGTCGCAAAACGCCCGCTTGACCACACGGCGAGAAGCTCATAGATGCCTGCGCCATGCGGATCTTGGTCACTGGAGGCGCGGGTTACATCGGCTCGCACATGGTTTCGTTGCTGCGCGCGAAAGATCATCACGTGGTGGTGCTCGACAGCTTGATGTCGGGCCACCGGGAAGCGGTCCCGCAAGGTGTCCGCCTCGTGGAAGCGGATATTCGCGATCGGACCGAAGTCACGAAGGTGCTCCGCGAAGAGAACATCGAAGGGATCTTTCACTTCGCCTCGAGAATTCAGGTCGGCGAGTCGATGTCGAATCCACGCCTCTATTGGCGCGACAACTTCTCGAGCGGCATCGAGCTTTTGGAAGCCGCGCTCGATGCGAAGGTGGAGCGTTTCATCTTCTCCTCGACGGCCGCGGTGTACGGCGATCCCGTCGAAGTGCCGATTCCCGAAGATCATCCGAAGGCGCCGGTGAACGTGTACGGCGAGACGAAGCTCGCCCTGGAAGCGACGTTGAATTCGTATTCGCGCGCGTACGGCCTCCGTTTCGCCGCATTGAGATACTTCAATGCAGCGGGCGCGGATGCGGATGCAGGCCTCGGTGAGAGACACGATCCCGAAACTCATCTGATCCCGATCGTGCTCGACGCGGCGCTCGGAAAACGCCGGGCGATCACCATCTACGGGCAAGACTATCCAACTCCGGACGGCACCTGCGTGCGCGACTATATCCACGTCGTCGATCTCGCCGAAGCGCACCTGGCCGCGCTCGAGTATTTGAATCGCGGAGGCGAGAGCACGGCGTTCAATCTCGGCACAGGAATCGGTCATTCCGTTCGAGAAGTGATCACCGTAGCGAAAAGCATCACGGGCCGAGAAATACCGGTCGAGTATGGTGCGCGTCGCGAAGGTGACCCGCCGTCTTTGGTCGCTTCGCCGAAGAAGGCGGAGAGATTGCTGGGTTGGAAAGCGCAGCGCGGATCGCTCGAACGGATCATCGGCGATGCGTGGAAGTGGGCAACTCGGAGCTGACCACACTTCAACTCGCACCGGGAAAACGCCACGCGAAATATTTGCGATCTTTTGCGCGGATTCGCACGTAATCTCGATGCCGGCCCTATGCGTGAGCTTAGAGAGTCACAAGACACATCGGACCCCGATGGCTCTCGCACCTATCACGCCTCTCAGCCTTCCTCAGAGCCATGTGCTCAGCCCCCGGACGAGCCCGATCCGCTGCTCGGTACGGTGATCGCCGGCCGGCTGCGACTGATGAACGTCATCGGCGCCGGCGCCGCCGGAACTGTGTATCGCGCGCACCACGACGCGCTCGATAAAGATGTCGCCGTCAAAATACTGCACAATAGCCGTCCGGAGCTGGCGCGCAGATTTCGCATCGAAGCGCGGTCCGCCTGCCGTATCGAACATCCGAACACGGTCCGCATTCTCGATTTTGGCGAAGAGAACGGGCGGCTCTATCTGACGATGGAGCTGTTGCTCGGAGAGACACTCTTCGAACGCATCCGGAAAAGACGGCGTTTTCCGCAAAATGAAGCGATCGAGATCGCCCTCCAGATCTTGGCCGCGACGGCCGCCGCACACAAAGAAGGTATCGTCCACCGAGATCTCAAGCCCGGAAATGTCATCATTGTCCGAGAAGAGAATGCAGAAGGTGAGTATTTCGATCGCATCAAAGTATGCGACTTCGGACTCGCCAAAGTGCTCGATGCAGATCCTGAAGAGTCTGCAACGGCCGCCAACCTGATCGTTGGGACACCAAGTTACATGGCCCCGGAACAAGCGTCCGGGACTCGTGTCGATCAGCGCACGGATATCTATGCTTGCGGCACGATCTTGTACGAGCTCTTGACCGGAGATCCTCCCTTCTTCGGACAAAATCTGGCCGAGGTGTTGGTCCGCGTCATGGTCGACGATCCACCACCGCCCGAGGTCGTCGTTCCGGCGATCGATCCGCGACTCTCGAAGATCGTGATGCGCGCGATCTCCAAAGCGCGCGAAGATCGCTTTCAATCCGCGCGCGAGATGATGCTCGAGCTGCGCGCCTTGCTCGACGGCGCGGTGTTGCTCCGCCCGGCGATGCCGCGCGTGCCGACGTCGATCGGTCACATCGTCGTGCCTCCGCCGACGCTGGTGACGGACCCGCCGGCGCTCGTTCCCCCGATGTCGATCTCGGAGCTCGCGCCCGAGGCGCCGAAGCAAAATTTGCGCGCTCGCTCCTTGCTCCTTCTTTGGACAGCCGTGGTCGGAGCCGGGCTTGGTGCGCTCTTCGTCGTGTGGAACGCGCGCGGGCCGGCGATGCCCGAAGCGGTGAAAGATCCACCCGTGGAGGCGAAGGTGATCGAGCGCGCGCCGGTCGAGCCGCCGCAAAAGACGGTGGAAGCAGCGCCGCCGGTCCTCGCGCTCGCCGAACCGGTGGTCGCGGCGGTCGAAGAAAAGGCGAAGCCGCGCCCGATCCGCGAGAAAAAGCGTGTTCAGCACGCGGCCGAGGAGCCGAGCCCGGAGACAACGATCGAGCCTGCCGCCGAGCCGGTGCCCGAAACCGAAGTCGAAAAAATCGCCGTCGCGGAAGAGACTCCGGCCGAGGTGGTGGCGGAGCCGCAACCCGAACCGGTCGTGATGGCCCAGCTCGCCGTACAAGCTGCACAGATCGATGCCCCAGAAATTACGCCGGTGCGCGAGGAACCTTCCCGCGAGCCTGCACGTCCGGCGCGCGAGGCGAGGACGAAAGTTTCTGCATTGCGCGTCACGGGTGGGCTCGCCGCGCCTCGTTGTGCGGAGGCGCTGGCGCGCGTGTTACCGCAAGCGGACGCCTGTCTTTTCGGGATGCTGAAGGGAGATCCGCGCGAGGCCAAAGGTGCGCTTCAAGTCACCGGCCGCATCGCGACCGACGGCCGTTTGCGCGATCTTCAGATTTCTGGGAGCGAAAAGCTCGAGCAGTGTGCGGAGCTCGCGCTCTCCTCGGCCCGCATGCCACGCCCGGACACCGGCGAAGCGCGCCTGACGATGAAGCTCGAATATGAGCTCATCTATTGAGGGCCCGATCCGTTGATACTGCGTGCGACGAAAGTCTGGTGAGCGCGATCAGCCGTCGACAAGCTCGACGAAACGCGTCTAAATTCGGGCCGTGAATCTGCTCCGAACCTCGCGAACGATTCTCTTTTCCGCTCTGGCCGTTTCATTCCTCGCCGGCTGCGACGACGACAATCTCGGCAAAGTCGACGGAATGATCTCGGTCGATCCTTTGGTCGTCGACTTTGGTGACGTGCTGATCGGCCGCACCGAAAAACGCCTCGTCACCCTCAAGAACGAAGGCAACGGTTCCATTCGCGTCACCGACATCAAAGGCGCAGACAACATCGAGACGAATCAATACGAGTTCGCGGTGCTCACGCGGAACTTCTCCATTGGGCCGCAGGAGACGTTCCAGGCGGAGCTCACGTTTCAGGCTTTGGCGGCGACCTCTTCGGTCGTCGAATCTTCCTTTACGGTGGAGACGGATCGCCCCCTGGCCGATGGTACAGGTGTCCTCAAGGTCACGATTGCGGTTCGCGGCCGCGGCGTGGCGGAGGCGTTGGCCATCGAGCCGATGCCTGTCGACTTCGGCACCATCATCGCGGGCACCAGCATCGAACGCGATTTTATGGTGACGAATCGCCTGAGCAGCCCCGTCGACCTCTTCATTCGGATGGGCAACGACGGAAAGCCGGAGATCAATCAGACCGACGGAAACGGCTGGTTCGAGGTGCTCACGCCGAACCAAGTAAACGGCTCGCTGCTCGCAAATCCCGGCGACAAGATCGCAGCGAACGGCTCCGTGATGGTGCGCGCGCGGTACAACGCGAATCCTTCGCCGAGCGAACCGGTCGACCGCGGCAACATCCGTTTGGGCGCCTGCGCGGACGACTTTTGTTTCCAACGGGTCGACTTCGTCGGCCGCGCGACGCGCACCGGTATCGCGTGTATGCCGCCGCAGCTCGCGTTCGGTTTGATCAACCCCGGCCGTGTTTCGACGAAGACGATCACCTGTATGAACGTCGCCAGCTCACCGCTGGTGCTTCGCGGTTGGGAGCTTGGACCGGGAACTGCGGCCGAGCTGACGATCGTGGCCTACGCGGGAACGCCGTCGGCGCTCGCTCCCGGTGAGAGCTTCACCATCGACGCTTCCTTTTCGCCGACGCAGGCGACGCTCGGCCTCGGACCTCGCCGCGGTGAAGTGGTCATTCGTGCGGCGACCGAAGCCTCGATCGACCTCGACAACGTGCGTATCCCGCTCGAAGGCGAAGCGGGCGGCCCGGGAATCTCGGTGGCGCCGCTGACGCTGCCGTTCGGCATGGTCGCCATCGGGACCACACACACCAAACGTCTCTTGATCGAGAACGTGGGTTATTCGCCGCTGACGATCAGCTCCTTGATCAGCACGGATCCCACCTATGCAACTTCCGCCGGTCCGATGCTCCTCGACGTCGGCACCTCGACGATCGTCGCCGTGACCTTTACGCCGGCGGTGGCGGGGCCGGTGGCGGCGACGCTCTCGATCGCCAGCGATGACGCGCTCACGCCGGTCGTCGATGTTGCACTTTCGGGTGCGGGCGTCGCACTTCCTCCGTGCGCCTATACGATCACGCCGCCGATCCTCACTTACGGTATCGTGAATCAACAAGAGACCGGGATTCAGACTGTACGAATTACGAATATCGGCTCCAATGATTGTCTATTGAACGACCTGGAGATCGTGCCGGCCGCTTCCGACTACAAACTGTCGAATGGCAACGAGACCGGACTGATGCTCGGTGCGAGCGCCTATAAAGATGTTCCCATCGAGTTCACGCCGACGCGTGAAGGTCTCCAGGAGGCCTATTTCACGATGTACATCTCGTCGGCCTCCGATCCGAATCCGCGCGTCTACCTCTATGGCGAAGGCCAGGCGCCCTGTGGCAACGGCATCGTGAATTCGCCGCCGGAGGAATGCGACGACGGCAACCCGTTCAACGGTGATGGCTGCGACAACAACTGTACGTTCTCCATCTGCGGCAACGGCCAGCTCGCTCCGGGTGAACAATGCGACGATGGCAACTCCATCCCGTTCGACGGCTGCGAGAACGACTGCACGCGGACCGGTGTTTGCGGAAACTTCTCGCTCGAGCCCGGCGAAGATTGTGATGACGGCAATCAGCTCCCGCTCGACGGTTGTTCACCGCTGTGCACTTTCGAGGACTGCGGCAACGGCACGCTCGACGCGAACGAAGAATGCGACGACGGCAACCGCGTCGGCGGCGACGGCTGCAGCGCAGTGTGTTTGCTCGACCAGATCGACGCGGCCGATATGTTGAGCTTCGGCGTTGGTGGAATGCGCGGGCTCGGTACGGGGACGATGGTCGTGTCCGGAGTGACAGGTCCCATCGGACGGGCCTTGCTCTATTGGAATGGCCCGACGAACTCGAACGACTTCCAGGCGAACGCGGTGGTCGGCTTCGGCGGCCAGTACGTCACCGGAACGAACATCGGCTTCTCGAGCGACAACTGCTGGGGCTTCCAAAACAGCCAGGCGTACCGCGCAGACGTCACCTCGGTCGTGACCGGCGACGGAAACTACGCGCTGACCGATTTCGTGAAGTCCGGTGTCGATGTGAACGGCGTTTCGCTGGTCATCTTCTATGATGACGGCGACTCGAACAATAACCACGACATCACGCTGTTCGACAGCAACGACTCGAACATCGGCAGCCAATACGACGCAGCGGATTGGGATCAGAGTTATCCGATCGCCAATCTGCTGCCCGGACAAACTGCCTATCTCGAGATGCACGTCAGTGACGGCCAGACCTTCAACGATGGCGAAATTTTCATCAACGCGGCGACGCTGGTGCCCTTCGGGATGATCTTCAGCGGCGACACGGTGCCGAACTCGAACGGCAACCCGACCGACGGACTTTGGGATATTCGGCGCTGGGACATGACCCCGCTGCTGACGGTGGGCCCGCAAACTGCGCATCTGACGTCGAGCACCACTGAAGACTGTTTGTCGCTGGTGGCGTCGATGTTGATCATCGACTCGCCGTAGTCGCGCCCCGCGTTTAAGCCGCGCTCTTCACTCGACAGAGCTGCTGCGCCTTCTTCAGCGCAGACAACATCGGAGTGAAGAGCTGCCGCCCCGGATCCCACAAACCCATCAAGGTCCAAGTCTCTCGGTCATGCCACTCCGGCATGCCGAGGATCGGATACAGTGTGATGCCCCGGAGCGGGATCCCGGACTCCAACAAGAGATTCGCTTCCGCCGCCGCTTCACGCAGCCACACGGGTCGCATTTCGCCGACGTGGCTGGTCTCGGTGATCAGAATATCTCCGCCGTAGCGGTCCCATACGGAGCGGATCAAGGTGCTCAGTTTCGCACGCCGCGGATCGTGGTCTTCGAGCGGCGTAGAGTCGGCGGTTCCGAGCTGCCATTGATTCGTCCAATAATAATTGACGCCGATAATATCCAAATGTTCGCGGCTGCCGCCGAGCTCGGGACATAGTCTGCCGCATAAATAATCCCAGCTCTCGAAGACGGCGACGTTGTTGAAATAGTCTGCGCGGCGTTGCGATTCGGGACGGCTGTCCGCGGGAGCGACCCGACACAGCGGATCGACATTGACGATCCGCGCGCTCGGACACACCGAGCGGATCGCATTGATCCCTTGAATACCGGCGCGCGCGAGGCTTTTTTTCAGCTCCGGCCCGCGCCCGCTGGCGTGAGGTGCAAAACGGCCGACGTCGCCCGCTGCCCAGGCGAAGAACGACGGCTCGTTGATCGGCGTGAAATAGTAAGGGCCGTCGATGTTTCGCGTAATATATTCGGCGACCGCCGCACAATAATCCGCGAAACGGGGCGCAAAATCAGCGGAGAACAGATCGACGCCGTCCGGATATCCATAGTGGAAGAGATCCCAGATCACCTCGACCTGATGTTCTTTGGCCGCCGCGACGAAAGGGTCGACGCTGGAGAAATCATATTTCCCTTTTCCGCGGTCGACCAACGGCCAGCGGACGGCTTCGCGGACCGAGTGAATGCCGATCTTCGCCAGCGCGGCATAATCTCGACTGACATACTCATCATGCCCGGTGGCTTCGATCTGATCGATCCACTCTCCGTGCATGTTGTAGCCCGTCGCGCACTCGAACCCGGCCAAAAAAAAGCTCTTGAACATCACCTTCTCCTCAGCCCCACCAACGACTCCACCTTCTTCAGCACCATGGTTCGATATTGATCGACCAACGGCGTCGAAATTCGGCGGAGCTCTTCATCGAGATCGAACAGACCCATCTGTTTGAGATAGTACGGCGGCGGATGGGTACCTTGTCGATATCCCCAGGTAACCAGCGCGAACAACGGCCACCATGTATATCCAACCAGGGGGATGCCGGATTTCCGTACACGCGCCACCGCAGCCACCGACTCCATCAACCAAGCGCTTCGTTTCGTGACGGATCCGACTGAGGCAATTTCGCTGATGAACAGCGGTGCCTGATATCGGTCATAATAAAGGCGCGAGAGTCGATCGACGAGATCACCGGATGCATATGGCATTCGGACACGCAGTCCACGCTCGGTGCGCACTAAGACCTTGCGGGTGAACATGGGATACATGTTCATTCCGATCAGCGGGAGATCGATCTTGTGATCTTGAAACCAATCGAGCTCGCTGTCGGACGCACCCTGTTTTTGGAGCCACAAAAAGAGCGGATGTTCGCGCCGCACTCGGCCGCTGATCAGATCGAGCGCCAAAAATACCAGGTTTTGGCGCCGCTGCGTTTCCTCCACCAAAGAGCGGTCGCTGGTGCGGAAATCATCCGTGGCGTCGACGTGCACCGGGACGATCTCCCGATCGACCGCTTTCAGCTCTTCCACGGTGCGAACGATGCCGCGACACACCGCGAACATCACGCGCACGAAACCTTTCCAGCCGCGCGCGAATGGCGGCCACCAACCGATCTTTCCGCAATACCAGGCGGTGATGCGCGGCTCGTTCAGCGGCGTGTACCAATATATTTTTCCGCGAAAACGCTCCGCGATCCGCGCCGCATATTCGGCGACCCGCTCCGCATAGTCCGGGTTGAAATATGAATCTTTGAGCCAAGGCGGCAGCCCGTAGTGAACTAAGTCCACGATCGGATCGATGCCCAGCTCCAACATTCGCCCGAGCGTTTCGTCGGCGAAGGTGAAGGACCATTTATTTTTCGCAGGCTGAATTTTGTGCCACGGAATTCCGTACCGCGCCGTGGTCACGCCGAGCTCTTTGATGAGTCCGAGATCCTGCTTCCAGCGCCGGTAGTGTCCCGTCAGCGCGTACTCATCGAGCGTACGTTTCGTTGCAGGATGCGGCGCAGTGATGAAGGTATCTTCGATACCGGTCGCCCAAAAAAAGGCGTCCTTCTTCATCAATGCGTGGAGCTGGGATCGTTTTAGATACATGGCCGGGTGCGCAAACGGGTTTGCGCGATTCAGGCCAACTTGGGAGACGGAGGTTTTTCGACATTGAGGTGCGTGCGATAACGCCTCGCGGGGCTAGGTGCCGCGACGAATCAAGTGTTCAGTCCGCCCGACCGGTGAGATTTGCCGCGCGGGTTCCGCGGTCATGGACCGGCCAATTTCTGCAGCGCTTTGCTGGTAATTTCGTCGAGCCCTGCACCGCCGGACGCGAACACAGCCATGATCCGCGAGCGCATCCGCGGATCCCAGAATTTTTGAATATGATCGGCCGTCGCTGCCACCGCTTTGTCCTCACCTTCGGCGAGGAGATTTCGCGCGATCTGATTCGCCATATAGATCAGGCGCTCGTCTGGATTCGCGTCGCTCATTTTCCGGTCGGCGCGAGCTGCCGGTTCTCGACCGACATCGCGTCATAATCCTTCTGCCAATCCGTGGGCCCGCGCGTGGTGCTCACTTGCACCGCCGTAACCTTATATTCCGGACAATTTGTGGCCCAGTCCGAATATTCCGTGGTCACGACGTTCGCCTGCGTGCCCGGATGATGGAACGTCGTGTAGACCACGCCCGGCGCCACACGATCGGTGACATTCGCGCGCAAAGTTGTTTCTCCGCGGCGGCTCGCCAATTTCACGGAGTCACCGGACTTGATGCCGCGTTGTTCGGCATCGGAGGGATGAATTTCCAGAAAATCCTCTTCGTGCCAGCGAATATTCGGCGTGCGCCGCGTCTGCGCGCCGACGTTGTATTGCGAGAGGATCCGGCCTGTCGTCAGCAGCAGCGGGAATCGCGGACCCGTCCGCTCGTCGCTGGGCACATATTCCGTGAGCACGAACTTACCTTTTCCGCGCACGAAACCATTCTCGTGCATCACCGGTGTACCCTCGGGCGCACTCTTGTTGCACGGCCACTGAATCGAACCGAGCTCGTCGATGCGCGCGAACGAAACTCCCGCAAACGTCGGCGTCACCATCGCGATCTCATCCATGATCTCGCGCGGGTGCTGATAATTCATCGGATATCCGAGCGCGCTGGAGAGCATCTGAGTGATCTCCCAGTCCGCATATCCATTTTTCGGAGTCATCACTTTGCGCACGCGTTGGATGCGCCGCTCGGCGTTGGTGAAGGTCCCGTCTTTCTCGAGAAACGTCGAGCCCGGCAAAAATACATGCGCATAACTCGCCGTCTCGTTGAGGAAGAGGTCGTGCACGATCACCATCTCCATCGCCGCCAGACCCGCCGCGACGTGTTTGGTGTTCGGGTCACTCTGCAGAATATCTTCGCCTTGGACGTAGAGCCCTTTGAACGTTCCTTCGACCGCGCAGTCGAGCATATTCGGAATCCGCAGGCCCGGCTCGGCGTCGAGCTTCACGCCCCACAAAGTATCGAAGATCGATCGCGTCGCTTCGTCGGAGACGTGGCGATATCCGGAGAGCTCGTGCGGAAACGAGCCCATATCGCAGGAGCCTTGGACATTATTTTGTCCGCGCAGCGGATTCACGCCGACGCCGGGCCGCCCGATATTACCTGTCACCATGGCCAGGTTGGCGATCGCCATGACCGCCGTCGATCCTTGAGAATGTTCGGTCACACCGAGCCCGTAATAGATCGCCGAATTTCCGCGGCCCGCATATAAGCGCGCCGCGCCGCGAATATCTTCCGCCGGCACGCCGCAATATTTCTCGACGAGCTCCGGCGAGTGTTCTTTTCGCAGCACGAACTCCGCCCAAGCTCGATAGGCGTCGAGGTCGCAGCGCTCTTGGATGAACTTTTCGTTCGCCAAACCTTCAGCGACGATGACGTGCGCCATTGCCGTTAAAAGAGCGACGTTGGTACCTGGCAAAAGGGGCAGGTGATACGCCGCTTCGACGTGCGGGGTACGGACCAGGTCGATACGCCGCGGATCGATGACGATCAACTTCGCGCCGGCGCGCAAACGTTGTTTCATTCTCGAAGCGAAGACCGGATGTCCGTCCGTGGGATTCGCGCCGATGACCACGATGACGTCCGCATCCGCCACGCTGTCGAAGTCTTGTGTGCCGGCGCTGGTCCCGAACGTGGTCCCGAGGCCATATCCCGTCGGGCTGTGACAGACGCGCGCACAGGTATCGACGTTGTTGTTTCCGAACGCCGCGCGCACCAATTTCTGAACTAAGAAAGTCTCCTCATTGGTGCAGCGCGAAGAGGTAATACCGCCGACCGATAAACGCCCATATTTTTCCTGGATACGTTTAATTCCGCGCGAGGCATAGTCGATCGCTTCGGACCAACTCACTTCGCGCCAGGGATCGCTCACCTTTTCGCGGATCATCGGCTTCAAAATGCGCTCTTTGTGCGTCGCATAACCCCACGCGAAACGGCCCTTCACGCAGGAGTGGCCGTGATTCGCTTCGCCGTTGTTGTACGGCACCATCCGCACGACTTCTTCGCCGCGCATCTCCGCTTTGAATGCGCAACCCACGCCGCAATACGCGCAGGTGGTCAGCTCCGAGTGTTCCGGCTGTCCGTTGTCGATGACCGACTTCTCCATCAAAGTCGCGGTCGGACACTCCTTGACACAGGCGCCGCAGGAGACACACTCCGAGTCAAAGAAGCTCTGATTTTGGCTGGCGGATACTTTGCTGCCAAAACCGCGGCCCATGATGGTCAGCGCGAGTGTTCCTTGCACTTCATCGCAGGCGCGGACGCAGCGTGAACAGACGATACATTTCGCCGGGTCGAAGGTGAAATATGGGTTCGATTCGTCTTTTTTCGCGTCCAGGTGATTTTCGCCGGAATATCCGTAGCGCACCTCGCGCAGGCCCACGGCACCGGCCATATCTTGAAGCTCACAATCTCCGTTCGCCGAACAGGTGAGGCAATCGAGCGGATGATCCGAGATATACAGCTCCATCACGCCGCGGCGGAGCTTCTTCAATTTTTCGGTCTGAGTATGAACGACCATACTCTCGGCGACGGGTGTGGTGCAGCTCGCCGGTGTTCCCGCGCGGCCGTCGATCTCCACCACACAAAGTCGGCAGGAACCAAACGCGTCGAGCGTATCGGTCGCGCATAATTTGGGGACGCTGACCCCGGCAATTTTCGCCGCGCGCATGATGCTGGTGCCGGCGGGTACCGAAATCGTTTTCCCGTCGACGGACAACTGGACTGTCTTGTCGCTCGCGACGGGCGGCGTGCCGTAATCGATTTCTTCGATCATCGTCATGAGTTGGTTCTCCCGTCGAAATCTTCTGGAAAATGATTCAAGGCGCTGGTGACCGGATAAGGCACGAAGCCGCCGAGCGCGCACAAGGAGCCGAGCTTGAGTGTGTCGCAGAGGTCATGGAGCACGGCCAAATTTTTCTGCCGGCCGTCGCCCGCGACGATGCGGTCGATCAGCTCCACGCCGCGCACCGAGCCGATGCGGCAAGGCGTACATTTTCCACACGACTCGTGCGCGCAGAACTCCATCGCGAAACGCGCTTGCGCCGCCATGTCGACGGTCTCGTCGAAAGCGACGATGCCGCCGTGTCCGATCAACCCGCCGCGCGCGGAGAACGCTTCGTAGTCGAACGGTGTGTCGAATAAGGAGCGCGGAAAATAGGCGCCGAGCGGACCGCCGACTTGAACCGCACGCAGAGGCCTTCCGCTCGCGGAGCCTCCGCCGATCTCGTCGACCAACTGTCCGAGCGTCAGACCGAACGGCACCTCGAAGAGGCCGGTGTGTTTCAAATTGCCCGCGAGCTGAATGGGCATCGTGCCGCGCGAACGGCCATGACCGTAAGCCGCATACGTTTGTGCACCGTCGCTCAACACATGCGGGACCGCGGCTAAAGTGAGCACGTTGTTGATCACCGTCGGACAACCGAACAGTCCTTGGTGCGCCGGGAGCGGAGGTTTGGCGCGAACCTGTCCGCGTTTGCCTTCGATACTCTCGAGCAGCGCAGTTTCCTCGCCGCAGACATAAGAGCCCGCGCCGATGCGAATTTCCAAGTCGAATTCCGCGCCGAGATAGTTTGTTTTGCGCGCAGCATCGATCGCGTGTTCGAGCGCGATCTGGGCGTGCGGATATTCCGACCGCAAATAAATATAGCCGCGGCGCGCACCGATCGCGCGTCCGGCGATGATCATCCCTTCGATCAATAAGAAGGGGTCACCTTCCATCAACATGCGGTCGGCGAAAGTCCCGCTGTCTCCCTCGTCCGCATTACAGACGACGAACTTACGATTTCCCGGCGCATCAGCCGCTGTCTTCCATTTGATGCCGGCCGGAAATCCCGCGCCACCGCGACCGCGCAGACCCGAGTCTTTCACTTGGTCGATGATCTGCTGCGGCGAAAGCGCGCGGGCTTTTTCCAAACCCGAAAATCCACCGTGGGCGCAATACTCATCGAGAGAACGCGGATCGATCATTCCACAACGCGCGAAGGTCAGGCGCGTCTGCAAGGCCAAAAATGGGTGTTCTTCCAAACGGCCGAGATATTTCGGATGTGCTCCGCCCGAAAACAATACCGGCAATAAATCCGGAATATCTTCCTCGAAAATAGGCCCGTAAGCGACGCGCCCTTTGGAGGTCTCCATTTCCACCAAAGGTTCTACCGGCAAATATCCGCGCGTCCCGGGACGAACCACCGAAATATTTCTTTTCGCGGCTTCGGCGGAAAGTATCTCCGCGATTTCGTCCGCGCCGAGAGCGACCGCGGCGGCATCACCCGAAATGAAGAGCTTCATGAGCGCATCACCTTCAAACAACGCGCGAAGCCGCGACCTTCGAGATCTGCGTAAAGCTTATTGTCGAGCATAGCGTTCGGTCCGTTGCCGCACAAACCGAGGCAATAGATCGGCTCGAAAGTGATCGATCGATCAGGTTTCGTTTCACCGAGCTTCACGCCGAGCGTTTCTTCGAGCTTCTCCACGATGCGCCGTGCACCGCGCGCCTGACACGCTTCGGCCATACACAACTTGAGCACGTGTTCCCCGGCCGGCTCGGCGCGGAAGTCGTGATAAAAAGTGACCACGCCGTGCACCTCGGCGCGCGAGAGGTTCAGCTCATCGGCGACGATGGCCACGGCCTCCGGCGGAATCCAACCGAAACGAGCTTGCAACGTATGCAGGATCGGAAGCAGCGCACCCTCGATATGGGCGCCTTCCCGAGCGATCGTTCGAGCGAGCGCAGGATCGAATGGTGCTGCCATTTCGCCTCGACATTAAGCGATTCGAGGTCGCGATGCGAGGGATTAGGGACGGCGATAAGCGACCCACGACAGACAAGGAAGGCCCGGCGTGACGTTGATGGTCGTACCGTCTGCAGAGACGGTCCCGCCTTCGATCTGCGTCCATTTTCCTTCGGGCAAATCTTCATTCTGGTCGTTCGTGCAGCCAATTCCGCCGAGCACGTAAATGTTCACCGCGCTGTTCGCGGGAAGATTTTGAGTATTCGGGATACGCACTGCGGCACGGTCGTGGAAATCACCCTCGGGCGAGAACGCGATGACCCCATCGAACGGTGCTTCGCCTGCGAGCGTACACGCATCATTACTGTCCACTTGGACAGTTTCGGCGGCGAGCTCTTCGTAAGTTCCGGCGCCCGGGAAATATTTATTGGGGACGACATCGAGCTCGAGACCGTTCGGGAAGGCGACCGTCAGAAGATTATCGCCGGTTCCTTTGGGCGGCAGCGTGGTCGCGCGGCGCGTTGCAAACAGCGGAAGGGGCCGCGCCACGTTCAGCCACTCGTTCGGAGCGTCGATATCGAGCGCACAATAACTTGCCGCGCGATCCGCGAGCGGGCGCACCATCCGCATCGTCGCTTTGTCCATGCAGCGCGCGTTGCCGGGGACGGAGATCGCGAAGTATCCCGTCTCGTCGCTGTCGCTCGGCCGCAAACACAACAATATTTCCGTCGGCGCGACACGGACACAGAGCTGTGCTTTCGAGCCGACGCTCGGGGCGCCGGTTTCGTCGACCAAAGTACCGCTGACTTCGGTGATCCACTCCGCAGAAGCCGGACAGGTCGGCTCGCGCGCCGTCGCCCCCGAATCGCTGCGGACGCCGGAGTCCATCTCGACCTCACCGGCGTCCGGATCGGGCTCGCCGCCGTCGGGCAGCACGCTCGCATCATCGTTGACCGTGCGATCGATGCCCGCGGTCGCGTCTTGGCCGGTCGCCGGCGGATCTTTTTCGTCGGCGCACGCGGCTGCGAGGACAAGGAGAGCGAAGGGGAGAGCGATGATCCGTTGCATGAGCGGCGCGATAGTACCGAGCCCGCATCGCGCTACACAACACGGATTACCAGCGCAGCACGATCTCCGAGCGCACCCCGGAAAATGCGGGAAACTCGCGACAGACACCGGCGACACACTTCAATCCGCCGCGCTGCGTGCCTGCGGTCAATCTCGCGCGAAGAACGTCGCTGAAATCGGCGGACAATATTCCGGCAAAAAATGTCTTCCGCACTTCTTCAGAGGGATTTTGAGTGTCGTAGCCGAGCTCGAACGCAAGCCCGCCGTAACCTGCCCACTCGAGCCCTAAAACAGTGCTGCCGCGCGCGTAATGGCGTTCCTGCAGCGTACGCAGCTCGTTGACCGACTGGAGGTGCAGCGCCAAGTTCTGCACCAACGATTTCACCAGCTCACCTTCGATGTGAATCATCGATTTGATCTCGGTGCCGCGCATTTGTTCGCTGCGAAATCCGCTGGAGAGCGCCAATTTGCTGAGGCGTTCGTCGAAGCGAAACTCACCGCCCGCATACGCATGAATTTGGAGGATCTCCGCCGGTTGTCCCGCGTCGTTGATGCGGAGCATTCCGTTCGCGTGCGCGATCAGCGCCGCGTCGAAGAAGGAATATTCGACGCGCAAACGAGCCCCGGTGACGTCGCGCGAGCTGAGCACTTCTTGGTCGATGCGCTCCAGCGTCGGCGGAATATTATAATCAAAGCGCGAGCCGATCGCGGTGTTGCGGCTGCCCTTTTGTTCGAAGTCGGTCAGCTTGATCGCTTCCAACAACAAGGTGAGATCGCCGACAAGAAAATCCGCGGTCAAATAGGCTGCGGAGCCGAGCTCGGAGGCGCCGGCCAAACTTCGATTCTGTAAATCGAGCTCGCCGTAGATACTCATACCCTCAAATATTTCGATCAATTCCGCGGTGGCGCCGCCGGAGACCGTATAGTCGAGGTCGTCCAATAAACGTTCGGATGGTTGTGCGTAGAGGCCGTGAATTCCGGCGGTCAAACCGTCGATCGCCGAGAGCTCGTAACTCGCACCGGCGAGGAGATCGCCGGGATCTTCGACGGTGAACAAAGAGACCGTGTCCAAATTCGCTGGATTCACCACACCGGCGAAGACCGCGAGAGAGTGGTGCTCGGGTGCATATTTCGCCTCTGCGCCGCGGAGCGCCAGATCCAGACCGACCTCGTCGACTTTGCGCAAAGAGAGCAATATTCCGCGACCCAACTGCCGATAAAAGTCTCCGCCGACCAAAGTGGCGTCGCCGAAGGTCAGCTCGACGTTTCCGCGTTCGATGCGGACGTCGTCTTCGTAAGCGTCGGTCGGTGCGTCCGCAAAAATCGTCGTATCGAGACGGAGCGAGAGCGACACCGAATCCGCGTGCGACGACAAGTTCAGGCGATTGACGAAGACCGAAAAGTCGTCGTCATCGCCGCGTTCGTTACCGTTGTTGCGGCGAAACTCCGCGGTCAAAGTATCGACCACCGAGACTTCGGGGAGGTACCTGTCCTCGAGTACAGGTTGGGCCTCGAGCACAGGCTCAGCCTCAGCTTCGACCGAGCCGACTTCCGGAGCGAGCTCTTCCACCGGTATCAATGCCTCAGCGGTGGTCGCGGTGGTGCTGGTTGTTTGCGTGACCGCGAGGAGCCCGGCCCACGCGGCGAGGTGGAGCATCACGATTTCTTACTTTTCCGCCAGCAAGCGGACGACCCACTCGCGATATTTGGTCTCGTCGCCGGGATTATAACCTTCGTGCGACTCGGCGATTCGGCCGTATCTATCGACGATCAAAGTAAATGGATTCGTCCCGCGTGGATTGAGCGCGGAAAATACTTTGCCGTCCGCATCGAGCAAGATCGGCATCGATAACTTTTCCCGTTTCACCAAAGAGCGAACCTGAGCCTGCGTCTGCGGGCCGTCGGTGCTGATCGCGAGGACCGTCAGCCCTTTATCGCCGAACTCTTTTTGCAACTTATCGAGGTGCGGAAGCTCCAAGATACAAGGCCCGCACCAGGTCGCCCAAAAATTGATGAGCACGGTTTTGCCGGCCATGCTGGAGAGCTTCACGCGTTTGCCCGCGAGGTCTTTCAGCTCGAAGTCGGGCGCCGCTTTTCGCGAAGTATCCGGCGCACCGGAGATCGCCAATGCCATGGCCAATACGGCGATCATTTATTGGAGCCTCCCGGTGATGATCGCTTCGGTCGCGTTCGGATCGAAACCGACCGAGATGCGGAGAATTTTCATCTCGTTGACGTCGACCATCATATTCATCGGAGTCGAAGAGGGATCGTAATACGCGCCGGTTTTGAACTCCGGATCGGCGACGACATCGAACGGCAGCTCATATTGGCGTTTCCAACTTTCCGCGCCTTCTTTGGTCGCCGGCTGATATTCCGAGTCCTCGAAATACGCTTCGAGGATCGCCAAACCCTTCGCCGCATATTTTTCGTGATAACTCTTCAGCTCGGGTTGTTCGTCGATACAGGCGACACACCAGCCGGAGGCGGTGACCACCAAGAGTAGTTTTTTGGTGTTGTCCTTCCAAATATCTTCGAAGGAGCGCGGCGTCCCGTCGGGCTGAATGAAGGTCAACGCTTCGAGGATCGTGCCTTCGCTCGTTCCGTACGGGCCCGCGGGATAGGCGCCGCGCGGCACGTCCTCGCCGTTATCGCCGCCGCCGCCGCCGCACGCTGCGAGCAGCGCGAATAAGAGCACAGATAGTTTTTTCATCATCGAATTTCCACTCCGAGGCTCAACGCCGGTGCTGCCGCGTTCGACTCTGCAAAAGGTGCCGTTCCCAGACCGGCCGATATCGCGAAGTGATCGCTGAACCAATATGAAAGCGACAGCTCCACGCCCAAATATCGCGTATTTCCCACGCCGGTGACGTCGATGAATTCGGGTTTGTGTATCGGCATGTGCAGCACACTGGAGAGCGCGACCCCGAGCCCGAAAGACGTCGTCAGCCCCAGCGAGAGCAGGCCTTCGAGCGCAGGGTCGATATCCTCTCCTGAAGAAAATACTGCGCCCGCGCCCGCTTTGAACCAGAAAATATCGGCCGCAAATCCAGCCGTGAGGTGACCGCGCCCAAGGTGCTGCTGGATCGTGGGCCGCACCACATAACGTGTTCCGGCCACTGATCCTTCGGCCAGGGCCTCGTTGGAGAGCTGCGGCGAATATCCGTAGCCCAGCTCCAACGCGAGCGGCACTGTACCTTTGGCCAGGGAGAACCGCAGAGCCAACGCGGTGACGCCCGAGTAGGGAGTCGACTCACTGCCCGCCGACATAAATCCGAGCGGCGCGGCTTGCAGCACCACGGTGGTATCTCTTGTGACGCCATATTCGGCGTACACATTCAAAACGTGCTGTTGGTAGCTGATTCCGAGCGCTTCGATCTCTCCGTCGAGGAGGAACACACGATCGCCTGCGACGGTGCGATTCCAGGCTTTGAGATAGTATGCGCCCGGCTCTTGAACCCATCCCGCACGAGCATTGCCCGCGGCGAGGAGGGTTCCAAAACACGCCAGGAGGAGAGGGAAGCGACCTACCAACTGCGCTCAGGATCGCGCACGATCGCGCTGAAGTCGAGATAAGTCGCGCTTTCCTCCTGCGAGGCGATCACCTTCATATCCCGCGTGCGAACGACGAACGCGCTCGGCAGCGCGCTGACTGCACGCGAAAACGGAGTGGCCACGCCGCCCGCGGTTTCGGCGTCACCGACGCGGATCGAGTGACCCATCGGCGCCGTCTCACCCGCGATATAACTCTGCGCGTACATATTCGTCGCCGGAGTGCCCGCCGCATTCTCGATGACCACGTAGACGACCTTGGCGCCCTGCGATTCCAGGTCCGGCGTGAGGGAGTCGATCATCGCCATATATTCCGGGCAATAGGGGCACCAGCCGGCGCTGATCGCGAAGACGATCGTCGGGTGCGTGTCCGCTTCGCAGAAGACGTCGGACAGCTCGAAGTCGGTCGCCGCGCCGGTCTCGTTCATCGCATCGATCCAGAACAGCGGCGGCATAACTTGGCCGTAGATGACGCCGCTCGCGGGATTGTCAGGATACGCACAAGCGCTGGTCACCGTGTGCGCCGTGGTCATCGCGGAAACATCGGCATCGAGGCGCGCGCTGATCACCACACTGCCGTCGCCGACTGCGGTCGCGAAACCGTTCGCGTCGATCACCGCCACCGCGGGATCCGAAGAGGTCCAAGTCACCATATTGGTCACGTCGGTCGAGGTGCGATCGCTCCACCAACCGGTCGCCGTATATTGGACGGGATTCGCCGCCGTAATGCGCGCATTTTGCGGTCCCAAAATAATATATTCGATCCGTTTTGCGGTGACTTCATAGTCGCCCGTAAAAGTCTGACCTTGGAAGGTCGCGGTGATCTGCGCCGGGCCCATGCCGAACGCGACGAGGAAGCCGCTGTCCGTCGAGCTCGGTACCAACACGCCGAGGTTGCTCGAGCTCCACTCGACCTGCGGTTCGTTGTCTTTGTTGTCGGTGACCGTGTCGCGAGAGCCGTCCGAATAGGTGGCGACGACGTTCACTTTGAATTGTCCGCCGATGCCGACCTTGCGCGTGCTCGGCAAGATCTCGACGCCGGTGACTTTGATCGGGCCGACGGTCGTATTCGCCATGGTGCGCACCGCCCCCTGGCTCGCGCTGATCAACGAAACACCTTCGGTCTTCGCGAGAAACTTACCGGGCTGGTCCGCCACCGGCTCGAGGATCGACGGGATCGACGAGACCCAAGTGACGTTCGCGGTGATCGGTTTCAGCGTGCCGTCCGAGTAGGTTCCCACCAAGGTCCCCGTGACAAATTCGCCGATGGCCGGCGTCGAATTGTCCAAGGTCAGCGCCATGGACATCAACGTGACCTGCGGCGTTTCACCGGGACCCACGTTGCGATCTTTGTCGTCGCCACAGGCCAGTGATCCAAAGACCAGTATGGAAGAGAACACGAGAGAGTTACGGAGACCGGCTACCATGACCGGGAGGTTGCACCTCTTCGGTTCCCCATGTCCAGTCTGGGGTGGCTTCAGTTAAGATCCAAGCAATGCCGAAAAAGCAGACGACGATCCACGTTTGTGGGCTCGAGGTCCCGGTCACGAATCCCGACAAAATCTATTTCCCCGCGGCCGGATACACCAAGCTCGACGTCGTCCAATATTATCTCGAGGTTTCCGAAGGTGCGCTTGCGGGAGCAGGCGGACGACCTTTGGTCATGAAGCGCTACGTCAACGGAATCGCTGCGGAAGCCTTCTATCAAAAACGTGCTCCCACATCGCGCCCACCTTGGATCGACACGGTGACGCTGCGGTTTCCGTCGGGTCGGAAAGCGGAAGAGCTGGTGCTGAGAAACGCGGCGCAGTTGGTGTGGATCGCGAATCTCGGGTGTATCGAGCTGCACGTCCACCCGGTGCGCGCGGAGGAGCTGGAGCACCCCGACGAGCTGCGCATCGATCTCGATCCCGTGCCGGGAGTGCCTTGGGATCAGGTGCGTCAGGTGGCGTACGAGACGCGAGCTGTCCTCGCGGAACTTGGTTTGATCGGTTATCCAAAAACGTCCGGCTCGCGCGGCATGCACATCAATGTGCGCATCGCGACCAACTGGTCTTTCGATCAGGTACGCCAGGCGGCGTTGGCCATCGCGCGTGAGGTCGAGCGCCGCAATCCGGGCATCGCCACCAGCCGTTGGTGGAAAGAAGAGCGGCAGGGCGTATTTTTGGACTACAACCAAAACGCCAAAGACCGCACCACCGCAGCCGCATATTCGGTGCGGCCGGTGGAGGACGCGCGGGTCTCCATGCCGTTGAGCTGGGAGGAGGTCGCCACCGCCGATCCGCGCGACTTCAATATCAAGACCGCGCCCGCTCGATTTCGGGAAGTTGGATATATTCACGCGCCCATGGAATTGCAGCACGGCGATCTCGGGGCTGCTTTGGAATTATCGGCGAAACAGGCGGTGGAAGGTGCGGTCGATGCGCCGTGGCCGCCGCATTTCGCGAAATCCGGCGATGAGCCTCCGCGCGTACAACCTTCCAAGCGGCGGCGATCGTCGATGCCTTTGGTGGAGATCGGCCGTGCGAAAAAGAAAGAAGATGCGCTCGCGGGTCTGGAGCGCTGGAAATTACGGCATCCCGAGATAGTTGGGTTTTTGGAGCCGGCGGATATTCTCGTCGATACGATGCGCGGCCGATCCTCTGCGTGGACGCGGATTCGGGTGAATTTACAACACGTGCCCGAGGAGCAGCGTCCCGCGCAGGAGGAGCTCGATCCGAATTATGACGTGCGGTCGGAGTGGGCCGGAGTCGACTGGGCCGAAGAGAGCTGAATGCCGAATATTTTTCCGAGCTCGTACGGCGGTGAAATTTCGAACTGATCGAAAGTACAGGTGGCCGGCGAGCGCTCGGGGCGCCAGCGCACGAAAGTGGTGCCGTGGCGAAATCTTCCGCCGTGGAGGCCGTCGTAAGCGACCTCGACGACGCGTTCGACGCGCACCGGCTCGAAGCTGAGATCTTTGTCCGGATTCCACCGGCTGTTCATGCCGGGCTTGCGCACGTGCAGGTTCTCTTCGGTCATGTGTTTGACCCATTCGAACCACGGATGGCCGACCTCTGCGTTCGCGCGGAGCGGCTCGAGCTCTTCCAGCAATTGTCGCCGCTTTTCCATGGTGAAGGTGGAGGTGATGCCCATGCTGTGAAGCTCGCCGTTTTGGTCGTAGACGCCGAGCAAGAGCGAGCCGATGAGCGTGCCTTTCCCTTTTTTATGCCAGCGAAAGCCGGCGACGGCGCAGTCCGCGGTGCGGCTGTGTTTGATCTTCAACATCACGCGTTTATCGGGCTGGTACGTGAGGTCGAGCGGTTTGGCGATGACGCCGTCGAGTCCCGCGCCTTCGAAACGTTTGAACCAGTCGCGACCCAATTCTTTGTCGCGGGTGTTCGGCGTGAGATAGATCGGCGGTTTCACCGCGGCGAATATTTTTTCCAGCTTCTCGCGTCTCTGTGAAAAAGGAGTTTCGAACAAACTATCTTCGCCGAGCGCCAATAAGTCGAAAGCGACGAACGAGGCCGGAGTTTCTTTGGCTAATTTTTCCACGCGTGAGGCCGCGGGATGAAGCCGCAGTTGCAGCGCGCCGAAATCGAGACCTTTTTCGCCGGCGATGACAATTTCGCCGTCGACGATCGCCTGGTTCGGGAGCGCTTCCAAGAGCGGTTGGCGCAGCTCCGGAAAATATCGATCGAGCGGCTTCGATTCGCGGCTCTGGATATAGAGCTCATCGCCGTCGCGAAAAATAATCGAGCGAAACCCATCCCATTTCGGCTCGAATAAATATTCGCCCTCGTCCGGAAAATCGCGCACCAGCTTGGCGAGCATCGGCGGGATCGGCGGTAGGTGCGGGAGCTTCACTTTGTGCCGACGATCTCCGCGAGCTCCGCGCGCGTCGCGGCTAATTTGGTGAGTCGCTCCGAGAGCTCGGCGAGGCGCGCCTTGGTGGCGTCGACCCGCTCCTGCGGCGCCTTCGAGGTGAACTCGGGATTCGACAATGTCTTCTCGGCGTTGGCGCGCTCTTTTTCCGACTTCACCACGTCTTTATCGATGCGATCGATCTCCACCGCGAGGTCGATATATTTACCGAGATCCAAATACAGCTCGAATGCCGGATCATATTGTGCAGCCATCCCGCGTTTGCGCGAGTCGGCCCAATCGATCCCTTCGAGCTTCGCCAAGTAACACACCGAATCGGTGGCGCGCTCGAGCATCATCTTGGTCTCGGGCGCGACCGGCTTCACGTCGACGCGCATCTTGATATTGTCTTTGATGTTGTACGCGGCGCGCAGCTGCCTCGCGGCGATCACGAAACGCTGGAGGATCGCAAAACGTGCCTCGATCTCCGGGTTCGGCGCGTTGCGCGGCTTCGGGAAAATATCCCGCACCAACAGCTCCGACTTCGGGGCTTGATCGAGCCAGAGGCCGAGAGTGGTCATCGGCTTGTTCAATTTCGCATACAGCTCCTCGGTCACGAACGGCATGATCGGGTGCAAAAGGCGCAACATGTCCAAGAGGACAGTGCCCATCACCCGGAGCGCGCCGCGGCGAATTCCGGTGTCTTCGCTGGTCAGGCGCGTCTTGGATAGTTCCAACGCCCAGGAACAATAGTCGTCCCAGACGAAGCGGTAGAGAGACTGGGCGATCGACCCGAAGTCGAATTCATCGATGCCCTTGCGGACAGCAACTATCGTGGAATCCAAGCGGGCGAGCAGCCACCGGTCCTCGTCAGTGGGGTCGGCCGTGGGTGCGTTTGCGGCGGATTTTTCCAGCTCGGCGTCGAGCGTGGTCAAAATACGGCCTGCGCCGTTCCACAGTTTGGTCACGAAGTTGCGACCTTCCGTGAAACGCGCCAGCGAGAGCTTCACGTTTTCGCCTTCGGTGATCGAGAAGACCAGCGTCCAGCGCATGGCGTCCGCGCCCACGGCTTCGAAACCCTGCGGGAAGTTCTTTTCGATCTCGTTGATCAGCTCCTTCATGTTCGAAGGTCGCGCGTCTTGCACCGGTTGTTTCAGCTGCTCCGTCGTCGCGCCGTCGATCACCGTCACCGGATCGATGCCGTTACCCTTCGACTTCGACATCGTCACCCCGCGGTGATCGGCGATCGTCGAATGTAAATACACGTGCCGGTAGGGCAATTGATTCGCGAACTCCAGGCCCGCGAAATTCATGCGCGCCACCCAGAAAAAGAGGATGTCTTTCGCCGTGGAGAGCACGGTCGTCGGATAATATCGCTGATAGTCCGGCGTCATTTCCGGCCAGCCGAGCGTCGACATCGGCCAGAGCCACGACGAAAACCAAGTATCGAGCACGTCGTCTTCTTGGCGCCACTTCTCGGGCTCCGCCTTCACGCGCTCGGGCGTATCGAGGTCCACCAGAATTTCGCCGGATTCTTTGTGAAACCATGCGGGAATTCGGTGTCCCCACCAAATTTGGCGGCTGATACACCAGTCGCGGATATTGCTGAGCCAATACCAATAAACTTTCTCGAAGCGCTGCGGATGAAACTCGACCTTCACCTCGCCCTGTCCTTTGGTCCAGGTGCCTTCGGCGTCTTTTTCGTAACCGCTGGCCTGGAGCGCCTTTTGGGCGAGCGGCTGCATTTTCACGAACCACTGATCGGAGAGGCGATATTCGATCGGCACTTTGCTGCGATAACTGCGCCCGATCGCCATCTCGTGATCGTGCACGCCCGCCAGGAGTCCTTGTTCCTCCAGCTCTTCGAGCGCCAATTTTCGGGCTTTGTAACGATCGAGCCCACGATAACGCTCCGGCACGATCTCGTTCATCGTGGCGTCTTCGTTCATCACGTTGATCTGCTCGAGGTTATGGCGGAGGCCCACCTCGAAGTCGTTCGGGTCGTGCGCCGGCGTAATTTTCACCGCGCCGGTCCCGACTTCGGGATCCGCGTGTTCATCGGTGATCACCGGGATGACGCGGCCCTGGAGCGGGAGCACTAATTTTTTCCCGATATATTTCGCCCAGCGCGGATCCTTCTCGTTCACCGCCACCGCGACGTCGCCGAACATCGTCTCCGGGCGCGTCGTGGCCACGATGACGTGTTCGCTCGGACTATCCTGAAGAGGATATCGAATATGATATATTTTCCCCTTCTCGGATTCTTTTTCCACTTCGTCGTCCGAGAGCGCGGTGCGGTCGACCGGACACCAATTCACGATCCTTTTTCCGCGATAAATTAGATTCTCGCGATAGAGGCGCACGAACGCCTCTTTCACCGCATGGGAGAGGCCTTCGTCCATGGTGAAACGGGTGCGCGACCAGTCGCAGGAACAACCCATGCGGCGGAGCTGGCTCAAAATGGCGTCGCCGTACTTATCTTTCCACAACCAAATTCGGCGGATCACTTCTTCGCGTCCGAGGTCGCGATAGTTGATCCCTTCGGCGTCGAGTTGTTTTTTCACCACCGACTGGGTGGCGATGCCCGCGTGGTCCGTTCCCGGAACCCACAAGGCGTCGAAGCCGTCCATACGTTTTTGGCGGATCATCACGTCCTGCACGGTGTTGTTGAGCGCGTGGCCCATGTGCAGGCGGCCGGTAATATTCGGCGGCGGGATGACGATGACGAACGGTTCTGCTTCGGCGCGGGATGCGTCGCGGACCGAGCCGTCGGGCGCGCGCGCGCTCTCGAAAGCTTTCGCGTCGAGCCAGCGTTGATAAAGTCGCGGCTCAGCTTCGCGGTAATCGAACCGTTTCGGAAACTCTTGCATAGAACCTAAGGGGATACTTCCCCGTCGGCGAAAAATCCATGAATTTCAGCGCAGCTCTTCGAAGATGCGGAACGGGCGGAACGCGCGATCGGCCCACGCTTTTTCGGTGTGGGGCGCATTCGGTTCATGCCAATGAAAGAGGGTGCGGCTGTGTTGATGGCCGGCGCGGGTCAAAGTCTCGACCATCTCCATATTCGAGTCGTAATTGTCTTTGCCGGGGCCGCCGCCGGAGTCGAGATAGTACACGGTGTTCGCGGGGCGGACCTCACGGAAGCGCTCGCCGATGGTTGGGTGATCGAGCTCCATTTTTCCCCAACCGAAGGTGCCCGAGAGCGAGCCGATAAAATCATAACCGGGGTGGCGGCGGTCGAAGGTGTAGCTCGCTAAACCGCCGAGAGACGAGCCGAGCACGCCGACTTTTTTGGGTTTGCCGAAGCGCGCTTCGATGAATGGCCGAAGGTACAGGTGGAGAAAATCGGCGTAACGTTCGCCGCCGCCGCCTTTTTCGTACCCGTCGTGTTTGTCGGTGGTGTGTGTGTAATCGAGGAAACGGTCGCGGTGTTCGATGGCCACCACCAAGGTGTGCTCGCCCGCGGTGTGTTGTAAGCGCCAGCCACCGTGCGGTGCGCTGGGATCGAAGACGTTTTGGCCGTCGTGTACGTAGAGCTGGTGCGTGGGTTTCTTTTTCGGAACCCAGACGTGAATATCGCGCGCTTCGACTTTGCCGTCGGTGAGCCCGTGGAATTTTTCCAAATGGGCGGCGCGCGGTTTACTGGTCAGTGAATATTCACCGTGATCGTCGTACCCGTAACACCTGGCCCAAGGATCAGGTTGATAGTTGCCGTCGACGACCAACTTATATTTTTCGGCGCGCGGCGCTTTGGCGACGTGCAGGAAAAAGATATTTCCTTGGCGCTGGAGCGGGAGGTTTTTCCAATTCGAGCCTTCGTAGGTGAGCTCGACGGAGCGAGTATTTTCGTCCGCGCGGAAGGCAACGAGAAAACCTTGGGCGGTTTTGATCGGCCAACCGCCGGATGCGGCGATACGGCGGAAGCCGTCGGCGCGCCCGAGCTCGCCGCGCACCATCGCGTGAAAGATGGAAAGATCGCTCTGCGCGCCGGCGGCCAGGCCACGGCCGAGCTCGACACCTTCGACGCCGCCGCGGTGTTCGGGCGCGGGTGAGGGTGCGAGCGGATCCAAGCCGGCGATCTCGAAGGATCCAGGCAGATTTCGCGGGATCGAGGGCACGGCAGATTCATTTTCGGCAAATCGCGCGAATCGTTTCCTGATATGAACCAAAGAGCATGAATACTCCGGTTTTGTATCAATCGTGGCGGTCGTCGGCGTCGTGGCGCGTGCGTTGGGCGCTGGCGGTCAAAGGGGTTTCCGTCGAGCACGTCTGGTTCGATTTGGCGACCGGCGTGCAACAGGAGCCGGAGCATCTGGCGAGAAATCCGATGGGGCGCGTGCCGGCGTTGTTCATCGACGGTGTCCATCTCGCCGAGTCGGTGGCGATCATCGAATATCTCGACGAGAAATATCCAACGCCCGCGCTCTATCCGAAACATGCGCTGCACCGCGCGCGCGTGCGGCAGCTCGTCGAGTTGGTGAATTCCGGCGTGCAACCGATGCAAAATCGGAGCGTCTATATCGTGCACTCCCGCGAGGACGACGCGCAGAAAAAATGGATTCATCATTTCAATGAAAAAGGGATGATCGCGCTCGAGAAACTATTGGAGCAGGTGGCCGCGGAAATTGGGATCGATGGTCCGTACGCGTTCGGAGATAGTTTGAGCGCGGCAGATATCTTCCTGGTTCCCCAAGCCGCGGCGGCCCGAAAGTTCGGCGTCGACATGTCGCAATTTCCTCGCGTGGTGCAGGCGGAAGCGGCGGCGTTGCGCGACGAAAAAGCGCAGGCGTGTCTGCCGGAGAATCAGCCGGGCGCGGTGCGCTGAAGATGCGTCGAGGGGGAATATTTGCGCTCATTTTTTGCGCGAGCTGTTCGGAGGGGACCGGGCCGCTGGCCGCGCCGGATGCGGGAGCGATCAGCCGGGATGCTCAAGTTTTTTCCGGACACGACATACGTGCGCGGGAGTATGCGAAAGCATATTGTGACTTTCGCGCCCGCTGCGATGGGCTTGCCCGCGCGCAGAATCCACTCTCCGATGGGCAGTGTCCACTGCAGTACGAAACACTCTACCAGGCGCGCCTCGACCGCCTCGAACATCTGATCGAGGCGGATCGAACGGCGTTCGATCAACCGAGCTTCGAGCGGTGCTTGAGAGCGCTCCGGGAGCCCGACTGCGACGTCATCGATCCCTGGGACGCCGGTTGTAACCAGACGGTCGAAGGGTTCGTGGAGGAAGGCGGGGGATGTTTCGAGGACGGTGAGTGCGCACGAAATCTTAAATGTGTCCGCGAGGACAGTGAATCATGCGGTACGTGCCGCTACAAAGCTTGGATCGGCGAGCCCTGCACGGTGAGTCTTTCTTGCGCGCTCGGGCTTCAGTGTGCTTTCGGAGCTGGAGGCCTGGTATGTCGCGAGACGCGCCCGCTCGATGGTTCTTGTGATGAGACGAGCTTTTGCGCCGGCGCAACATATTGTCCGAGCAATGGAGGCGTCTGTACCCGACCACAGCGCGAAAATGAACCGTGTTCGACGCTCCTCCATTGCGATACGCGAAACAACCTCGAGTGTCTTTCACGCGTCTGTCGGGCACGGGTATGGTCGCAAAAAGGGGAGCCGTGCAACACGGAGCAGCGTTGTGCCCGCGGGCTCCGGTGTGACCCCGAAAACGGGTGCGCCGACTTTCCCCGCGCGGGAGAAATGTGCGGGCCGGCGGGATGTGCGGATTCTTTTTGCGGGTCCCAAAATACCTGTACCGCGCTCGGCACCGTAGGAGCGCTCTGTGATCCGCAGAGCTTCAGCTGTGGAGATCAACTTCAGTGTCTGCGCGACAACGGCGAATTTCGCTGCACCGCGTGGCGTCTCTGCGAGTAACTCGATGGCAGATTTTCAATTCCACGACCGAATATGGGCGGAAGGCGTCGAGATTCTTTGAGCGGTGCGCGCGACCGCGGTTTCTGTTATTCGGAGGCATGGCTCAGGTCCTATTTATCGGCACGGGATTGATCGGCGCAGGGATGGCCGAGGGCGCTCTTTTTCGCGGCGATACCGTCTGGGTTTGGAATCGTTCTTTTGCGAAAGCGGAGGCGCTGGTGAAGCTCGGCGCGCACGCGGTCCCACATTTACGGGATGCGGTGACGGTCTCCGGCTTGGAACGGATTCACTTGGCACTGTCCGCGGATGACGCCGTCGACAGTGTCCTGACGTACATCAGCGCGGCGGTACCGGAAGGTGTGCCGGTGATCGATCATAGTACGACACTTCCCGCGCTCACCAAGATTCGCGCCGAAAAGTATGCGCATCTCGGATTTGTTCATGCGCCGATTTTTATGTCTCCGCAGATGTGTCGCGAGGCGGGCGGTTTGATGCTCGCTTCGGGGCCTCGCACACAGTTCGAGCGCGTGGAAGCTGCGCTCTCTGCGATGACCAAAAAATTGTGGTGGTTGGGCGAGAGTTTGGAGCTGGCCGCCGCTTACAAACTATTCGGCAATGCGATGATCCTGACGATCACCGGCGGGCTCGCCGATGTATACGCGATCGGCGCTTCGCTCGGCATTACGCCCGAAGATGCGTATCAATTGTTCGGGAATTTCAAAGTCGCCTCGACGCTCGATATCCGCGGCGCCCGCATGTCGAAAGGGGACTTCGACCCCAGCTTCGCGATGACCATGGCCCGCAAGGATCTGCGTTTGATGCTGCAGTCTGCCGGCGAGCAGCCCCTGGCCGTTTTGCCAGGTCTGGCTGCGCGTATGGATCAATTGATCGAGCGCGGGCTCGGCGACAAAGACGTCGGTGCGCTGGCGAACGACTCCGTCGAGCTCTTCCGCAAGAAATAACCGCTCTCGGTGCGACCGATTTGTCGCAGCATCCTCGTCTTCTCCGCAAACTATCTCGTGGCATGAAGACTGCTCTCCATCCTTTTCTGGAGGGTTCATGACCATTCGATCATTGTGTTGTTTCGTGTTGTTGCTCGCAAGCTGCGGCGGTGTGTCCGCGGACGGTGCGCGCGATGAAATATCTCAAACTGAATCCGAGCTCGGCTTCGGAATTCCGCCCGCGAAGATCTGCGATAAAGTGACGACTTACGTTTGTCCGGGAAACGACTGTCTCTGCAAACAAAAGGACTGCGAAGCGTTCTGGCACAACGGCGAGTACGCGCCTTGTTCGGGCCCGCCGGCGCCGGGCTGCGAGCACGATCATGCGGTGCAGCTCTGTTATCCGCAGGGACAAGCGATCGATTGCAGCAGCAACGGCGTTCCCGTCGGAGGATGCGGACTTTTCTGCAATGACGCCGGTGTGCAGTACTCGATGGAAGGGCGGTGCTGTCGCGGCGAAAGAACATGTACTCCGAGCCCGATCTGGGGAGAGCCGATCCAAGGAGAGCTCGAGCCGCGGTCTATCGGCTGCGAACGCCAAGAATAGCTGCGACACTTTCGTCGCAGGCTGTGCCGTTCGCAGGAGCCGACCGGCGACAGGGTTGTCGCGAGACGTGTAGATCCCGACCTGCGCGCTTTGGGCACGAACGATCAGTGGCGTTTGAGCCGGTAGACGCCGTGGGTGAGCTTCATTGTTCGTTTCATCGGGCCGTTTTCGTCTGGGAAGCTCGCTGTATATTTGCCTTCGTCCCAGTCCCCGCTTTCGGTCGCGAATTTGGTGATTTCGACTTCACAGGTGCCGTCGTTCACGCCTCCGCCGATTCCCCGTTCCCAGCGCACGCTCTTACACTCATACTTACCGTCGGGCTTCACTTCCAAGACGAAGGACAAACGCGCTTTCGAATTGTCGCTGCGCCCGTTCAAGAAGAATTTTTTCTTGTCGTTGGAGAGCACCGAGCTCAGGTCGTCGTTCATTTCCAGCTCCCAATTTTCGTCGAGCTTGGAGTGCATGAAGGCGATCGATTTCGCGATCTCGCCGAGCTCACACCACGGGACGTGATTTCTTTGATAACCCTTCATGTCGGAAACCGAGCCGCCTGCGTTGAGATATTTGGTGAACCAGGAGCGAAAACCTTCGCAGTCCTCGTGGCGCGCGGCCGACATGCCGAGATTTTGATAAGTATAGGCGAACGCAGAGCGCGTCTTTTTCTCTAACTTACACTTTTTCTCGAGCTCCGCTGCGTGAGCTGCGAGACCTGCATGTCCGAGCCGATTCAATTTCCGAGCTAAGGTGCCGCTGCCGACACGAATATCCATGTCGTCGCAGGTTTCGAGCGCTTTTTGCCAACGTTCGCGCACGCTCCGCTCGTGACTATGTTTCGCACCCACGATCTCCTCGATCGATTTTTCGAACCGCTCCGCATTCGGGGCCGCGGGAAAGGTGTCGAGGAACTTCTGGTACGCGGCCACCGCCTCTTCGTCGCGATCGAGGCGGAGCAGCACGTCTGCTTTTTCGTTCGCCAAATTGCCGGCCTCGCTGACGTAGATCGGCTGCCGGGCGACCGGTGCTTTCGCGTGTTCGGCGATCGCGTCCGCGTAAGCCTCGTCCAACATCTCCAGCGCCTGTTTTTGCGCCGCGGAATTCAGGTCTCCCAGCGCCGGGGCATAAATATAAGTTTTGTCCCCGTCCTTCGCGTGGCCGCGCAGCACGAAATAGGAATATTCGAAGATTCCGCGCGAGCTGATGGAGATCGAGTCGACGCGGGCGTCACGCACCAACGCTTCGACGTTCGGGTCGAGCTGCACCGAGGTCGAAGGCGGCGCGGGAATTCCGTTGTAGAATTTCGTGTGCAATTTCTCGAAGGTTTTATAGTCGCGAATAACTTGCCGCTGATTTTCTGCCCAAGCCTCCATCACCTGGCGGGCTTCTTTTTCTTTGCCGAGGAGCACCATGCGGAATCCCTCGTCTCTGCTCGACAAATATTGTTTGAGCAGACGCGAGAGAAAACGCTGTTTGATCACCCGCATCGCCAGCAGATTGCGACCCTGAGTTTCGTCGAGGTCTTCGATCTTTTTACCGGCGTTCAACGCAGCGTCGGCGATCTTGTTCAGCTCGACGATCGACCCAGAGATGATGTCGCGCCGTTTCAGCTCGCTCTCTTTGAGGTGTTCGAGGATCGCTTTTTTCTTTTCGCGCGCCAGCAAAAATCCGGGTGATTTGGAGACCACCTCCTGCATCGCTTTTTGAGCTTCGTCGAGCTTTCCTTGATCCGACAGATCGAGCGCCTTGGAATATTGGAGCAGAGTTTCCAAGTCGGGAACTTTGACCTTTTTTCTCTGGCCCGCGTCGCGGAGGCGGGCGTCGATACCGGCGGTGACTTTCAAAACCAATTCTTGTTCGAGGTCGAATATTTTTTCGCCTGGACCGCTGGCGCGCGCGCTGACTTTGATCGCGCCGGTCTCCACCTCGATCAATTGTGCGTCCACGGCCAAAGTTTGTCCGGCGGCGGTCATACTTCCGCTGAGCAGATATTTGGCGCCGAGCAACTTACCGAGCTTCTGGCGGGTCTTCGCGTCGAACGCTTTCGCCTGCTGTAATTTCAGCTCGCCGAGCACACTTTCCAGCTTTTCGCGCTCGAGAACCGTGACTCCGTCCCACGCTACGAGGTCGGTGACGATCATGTCCGCGAGGCCTTTGCGGAGCACGTCGAGCTCGGCTTTTCCGGTATTGTTGTCGAAGTACAAAACCGAGAGCGATGGTTTTGTCTCGGTCGCGGAGATCAACGCGAGCAGGGCGAACGGAGCCAACATGACGGCCAAAGCCTGAATTAATACGTCCGTTGTGGCAATCTCTGCCCGTCATGGCGGGGCGGAAGGCGAGGACCACGCCGAGCTACACGAAGTTGTCGCCGGCCTCGGAGAACGCGAGCAAAGCGGCGCGCGCGTCTTCCAAGAAGCGGGACACCAAACCTGAATTATTGCTCCGCCGAGCCTGTTGGGCGCTCGGGCTTCGTTACCGCGTCGACGTGGATAAGTTGCCGGGGCGGCCGGATCTGGTGTTCAAAAAGGCGCGTCTTTTGGTGTTCGTCGACGGAGACTTTTGGCACGGGCGGAATTTGGAAGCGCGCATCGCCAAGCTCGAACGCGGGCACAATGCGAAATATTGGGTCGCCAAAGTCAGCGCCAATGTCGCGCGCGATCAGCGCAACAATCTCTATCTGCAAGAGAACGGCTGGCGGGTTTTGCGATTTTGGGAAAGCGAAGTCATCGCGGATGCGGAAGGTGTGGCGGCGAAGATCGCTGCGGTCTTGTCAGCAGTCAAATGATGGGCGTAATACGAACGCCGAATGAGCACACACGTCACCGCTTGTATTCTTTGTTCGAGGAATTGCGGGATCGAGGTGGAAGTCGAAGGACAACACTTCGTCAAAATTCGCGGCGACGAAAAACATCCGCTCTCGACGGGATATATTTGTCAGAAGGCGGCGCGGCTCGATCACTATCAAAACAATGACGACCGCATCGGCCATCCATTGCGCCGCCGCGCGGACGGCACCTTCGAACAAATTAGTTGGGAAGTTGCCGTTCGTGAAATTGCCGCAAAAATGATCGAGCTGCGCACCGCGCACGGGGGCGAGTGTTTCGCGTTTTATGGCGGCGGTGGACAAGGAAATCATCTCGGCGCGCCCTACGCCATGGGGATGTTGTCCGCCATGGGTAGCCGTTATCTTTACAGCGCGCTCGCGCAGGAGAAGACCGGCGATTTTTGGGTGAATGGTAAGTTGTTCGGACGCCAGACCTGCCACATCACCGAAGATATCGAGCACGCAGACTATGTGCTCTTCATCGGCACGAATCCTTGGCAGGCGCACGGGATCCGCAACGCCCGTGAGGCCGTGCGCGAGCTCGGAAAATCTTCGGAACGGAAGATGGCGGTGATCGATCCGCGGCGCACCGAAACCGCCGAGCTGGCCGACGTACACCTGCAAATTCGACCGGGAACCGACGCGTTTTTGTTGTCGGCGATGTTGGCGATCATGGTCCGCGATCGTTTCGTCGATGAGACGTTCATCCGCGAACGCACCACGGGATTTTCGGAGCTCAAGGCACGGTTAGAGAAAATCCCGATCGCGGAATTTGTTTCGCGGGCGGGCGTCGAGCTCGCGGACGTGGAGCGCGTGGTTCGCGAATTTTGTTCGGCGAAAGCGGCCTGTGTGCGCATCGATCTGGGGCTCCAACAAAGCCTTCACAGCACACTGAACTCTTATCTCGAAAAATTGCTTTTTTTATTGACCGGCAATTTCGGGAAAAAAGGCGGCAACAATTTACATACTTTGTTCATCCCTTTGATCGGTCACTCCGACGAAGGAAAAAAGAACAAACCGACCGTGGTTTCCGGCCAGGCGGCCATCGGGAAATTGTATCCGCCGAATATCCTCCCTGCGGAGATCGACTCGGAACATCCAAAACGCGTGCGCGCCTTGTTCGTCGACTCCGCGAATCCGATGATGAGCGCAGCCGATACTCAGGCCTACGCGAAAGCGTTCGCCAAGCTGGAGCTGATGGTGGTCGTCGACGTCGCGCTGACGGAGACGGCACGTGCGGCGCACTATGTGTTGCCCGCGGCGTCACAGTTCGAGAAATGGGAAGCGACCGGCTTCAATCTCGATTTTCCGAAGAATTATTTTCACCTGCGAGCGCCGATTTTTCCCGCGCACGAAGAGTGTTTACCGGAAGCCGAGATCTATTGCCGCATTTTGGAAGCGATGGGTGAGATGCCGCGTTCGTTTCCGGTGTTGGAAAAGATCGCCGCCGTCGATCGCAAATTACCTCCAGTCGGCGTGTTTGCTGCGGCGTCGCTCGCGTATTTGGGATTGAATCCGAAATTACGAAAATATGGCGCACATATTTTGTACCGCACTTTGGGCAAAGTATTGCCTGAACAGGCTGCGGCTGCAGCGCCGTTGTGGGTGTTGTCGCAGGGCTACGCTCGCAAACATAAAAAGGCGGTGCGCAAGGCAGGACACCGGGGTTTGGGACCTTTGAGCTTAGGGGAGGATCTTTTTCGCGCGATTTTAGGATCGCGTTCCGGGGTGATGCTCTCCGATAATGAGTACGAAGATACTTGGTCGTTTTTGCGGTACCCCGATAAGAAAATTCACTTCGATATTCCAGAAATGTTGGAGTGGATCGGGCGGCTGGAGAGCGAAGTCGAGGTCTCCGGTGACTATCCATTCGTGCTGATCGCCGGCGAACGCCGCGCGTACAACGCAAATACTATTTTTCGCGATCCGGCGTGGCGTAAAAAAGACGGGAATGGGGCCCTGTCGATTCATCCTTCGGACGCAGCGTCGTTGGGCTTGGCGAACGGCGATCGTGCGCGTTGTACGAGCGCTCGTGGGGAGCTCGAGGTTGTCGTCGAGACCAGTGATCGTTTGCGGCCGGGGGTTGTCTCGCTGCCCCACGGGTACGGGATGAGTTATCGCGATTCCGGTCCGATCGGGCCTTCTTTGAATCGGCTCACTTCGAGCTCACATCGGGATCCGATCGCCGCTACTCCTTTTCATAAGTATGTTCCTGTTCGGATCTCTCGCGCTTAGTTTTGGGGAGGGGAATCGGATCGCACAGATCTTCGCTCGAGCTGCACTGTGACCGGTGGCGGAGCTCATTCATTTTTTTGGATTTCCGATTTCGGAGAATGAGTTGTTGGAGACTATGTGATTAATTGGATATATTGATTGAATACGTGAGTGGCCGAATGTCGCTCATGCGGAGCGGCGGGAGCATAAGGCGGCGCATCCGCTTCATGTCACTTTGCGTTTGGTTCGTGGGATTGGGTCGCTGCGGACGAAGTCGAAGTATCAGGTTGTGAAGCGGGCGTTTGCTGCTGGCAAAGAGCGCTTTGGGTTTCGGCTCGTTCACTTCAGCGTCCAATCGAACCACTTGCGCTTCCCGTTCGAAGTCCGAGCGGCGCATCAACGGAACCAGGTTTGCTACGGTTGCGACCATCGCTCTTCACTCACCTCACGAACGGGCATGATCATCGAATCTCGGACCTTCGAGGCCCCGCGCAACGCCCGCGGTACGTATCGGAATGTTCCATTTGATGACGTCTGCGCCTCTTGTGGGCGGTGAAAGGACGAGCCGCGGCCACCACCACGCCTCGCGGCGAGAGCCACTCCACGCAGAGCGTGGCTACGAGGGGCTTTTGCAACTCGAGCCCGGGAAACGAGCGCGCGTCGCGTCACGGACTGCCGCATCCAGTCCGCACCCGACGTTCGCGGGATCCGCGGCGAGTTTGGGGTGCGGACAACAGTCCGCGACGGGAAGATCGGCACGGCAAGTGAAATAGAGCGAGACATGACTTGCTCGCTTCCAGTCGATCGTATCGGTGAGTTCCTCGCTTACAGCCCTCAGATGCGCACAGTGCTCGCGCGGATTCGCCGCGTGGCGCCCACCGATTTCCCAGTCTTGATCAGCGGACCTTCGGGCTCGGGCAAAGAGCTCGTCGCACACGCGATCCACACCGAGTCGCCGCGCGCGGCCGGCCCGTTGTTGGCGATCAACTGCGGCGCTTTGAACACGACGTTGATCGAGGGTGAGCTGTTCGGTCACGTCAAAGGCGCGTTCACCGGCGCGAACGAATCGAAAGTAGGCGCGTTCGAGGCCTGCAGGAACGGCACCTTGTTCCTCGACGAGATCGGCGAGCTGCCGCTCGAGCTCCAACCGAAGTTGTTGCGCGTGCTCGAGACTTCAGCGGTGCGGCGCATCGGCGGCGCGAAAGAAGAAGCGGTCAACACCCGGATTATCGCGGCGACGCATCGCAACTTGCTTGAGCTGGTGGAGCAGGGCTTGTTTCGTGAAGACCTCTATCACGGCGTGATGTTCCTCGACGTCGTGTTGCCGCCGCTCGCGGAACGCCCGCAGGACATCTTGGCGTTGGCGTCGCATTTTCTCGCGCGTTGTGTCGCGGGTGGACCGAAGCGGTTGAGCGAAGAAGCGGAGCGCGCGTTGTTGCTGCATTGGTGGAGCGGAAACGTGCTCGAGCTGCGCAATGTGTTGGTGCGCGCGGCGGTGTTGTGCGACGGCACGGTGATTGACGTGTCGGATCTCGAGCTGCGTTCGCCGTCGACGTCGAGGGGCGGCGCGGTGTTGTCGCTGGTGCGGCCGTCGCAGTCGTCCTCTGTGGAAGAAATGCCGCTTTCGATCTCGCAGGCGGAGCAACGCGAACGGTTTATTCGCGTCTTGCATGAGTGTGGAAACAATCGGGCGGAAGCGGCGCGCCGTTTGGGGCTGTCGCGGAGCACGCTGCATTCGCAGCGTCGCGCGGGGTTGCCGTTGAAGTTCGCACGGGGCTGAGTTTCGCGGCTTAGTGGTACTTAGGACAGGTGAGCCGCCGAGCCCGAAGACCATCTTGTCGTCGTCGACGAAGAAGGAGGGAGCGATCGCAAAGTTGTTCGGGTCGGGCTTTGGTTCATCCGCGAGATACATCGAATCGATCGCCGACACTGCGATCACGCCGAGACCCAAGCCGAGCATTCGCTCCGGTCTGGAGTGCGAGTGGTTTTTCGGTCGGAAGAGCGACCAACACGCCGGTGGACATCACCAGCCACGGGGCAAAGAGACGAAGCGCCAAGCTCCCGAGCCCGACCATCGGTTGCTCGTGAGCGATGTGAACGATCAGCGAGCCGGCGGCGAACGCGAGAGCTGCGATTGATCGGCGCACGCCGCGAAGATCGCTCGACCTCGCACGCGATATCCATCTGCGGTCGTGCGGTGAGTGCGAACATGCGAATTCATTTTCGCGGGCGCCGTCACCGCGAGCGTCTCGTCCGAGTACAGCCGTCGATTGTTCTCCGAGGAGCAATCACCTCCTATTCTCGAGCGACACGAACGCGCTACGAGTTCGACGTGTCCGGCAACGAACTGAAGCTCATCGTCGCAGTCCTCATCGGCCTCGTCTTTCTTGTTCTGTGGATTTTGAAGCGGCGCAACCAGGCCACCGGCAAGCGAGCGCTCGAAAGCGTAACCTCGGAGATGTTGGCTTCCGCGGACGATCGAGATCGAAAGGTCCTGCTCGAACTTAAAGCGGGCGGCACTGCGAAGCTCCGTGCGGCGCTCGCGAGATCCAAACAAGGCCGCTGGGAAGAGCGCGCATATTACGTGTCGCTCGCACCGTACGTCGCGCGCGTGGAGCTCGAAGGATGGTGCGCACGTGAACCGCAGTCTGTAGATGCGCTTCTCCTTCGCGCGGAGCACTTGATTGCCTGGGCGTGGACCGCGCGCGGCGAAGGTCGCGCGCACGACGTCGGCGGAGATGACTGGAAGATGTACTTCGAGCGATTGCGCCTTGCGCGGGCGGACCTCGAGAAATGTATCGAGCTCGACCACGCCGATCCCACGCCGTGGGGCGTGATGCTTCGAACGGTCGATGGGGAAGCCGATCCCGAAGCGAAAATTCGGACGTATCTCGACAAAGCCCTCGCGTGCGATCCGAACGGCTTCGCCGCGCTCTGGCGGGCGATCGCATTGCTCGGTCCGCGCTGGTACGGAAGCCGGGAGTCCACGCTCGGCCTTGCGCGACAACATGCGCACAACTCTTCGGCGGAGTCCGGAAGCGAACACGCGATGCTCCTCTTTCGCGCGCATTTCGAGGTCTGGTTCCACCTCGACGTATTCGAAGGGAATCGCAGTGCGACCGACGCCTGGCTCGCTTCGAACGAAGTCCGTGCCGAGCTCGATCGTGCCTACGCAGCCTCGCTCGGTGCGCCTTCGCATCGCCGGACGAGGATGACCTCGACGCTGCGAAACTATGCTGCGGTCACGTTTTATCGAATGCGCGATCGCGTGCGCCTCAAGCGCGAGCTCGAGCTTTTGGGCGTCGCCGCGGCGGGTGGTCCTTGGTCGATGCTCGGCGAAGGTTCACTCGAGGATGCGCAGCGATTCGCGCAGTAGGCGGAAGGTCCGAGCGAGGCACGCCGAGACTCAAGCGCTCGCTGTAGCGCATCGAGCGCGATCGCACCCGCCAGCCCTGACTATCGATTCCCGTTGTTTTGATCCGATGGTCATTTGCACAGGTGAAGCTCCACGAGGTGATCGACTACAAAGCGTCGAACGTGCCGGAGCAGAAGAATGAGTCACTATCCCAGTGACCGCCTGATCCCCAATGCTGATGAAGGAACGACGATCCCGTCGATTTGCGTACCGTCAGAGTGCTCCGACCGTTGTCATTCCATGCAACGAAAAGGTCGAATCGTCCGTCGCCGTCGAAATCACCCACGCTCCAATCCCAATCCATACCGTAGAGCCAATTTCCGTCGCGAATCGCCCACTGCGAGTACCCGGTGAAAGACGCGCCGTTGGAAGGATAAACCGCGATCGATACGCGACTGCCGCTGTCCTCCCAAACGCCGGCCACGTCGCTCATGCCATCGCCGGTTGAAGTCGCCCGCCAAGATCTTGGGGGAATAGGAAGCATGAACGGGTCCCGAGTCTTCGCGGATCGCTTTCACGCGCACGTGCTGAAGACGCCGCGAGAAGTCAGGCATGCGCTCGCGTACGTGCTCTTGAACGCCAACAAACATGGCGTGAGCTCACGTCGAGCCAACGCAGTGGACGCATACTCGAGCGCTCTCCTCCACCAAGGCTGGACGACAAGGGTCTTCATCGAAACTCCACCGCCGAACGAAGCCACAACCCAACCCACCACCTGGCTGCTCAACACCGGCTGGAAAAAACACGGCCCCATCTGCCAAGCGAAATCCCGAGCCAAAAAAAAGCCCGTACTCAAGAAGTCCGAAATCCGAAAAATTAATTAAGCCAACCGTAGGCGCTGTGAGGGGTGTTAAAGCCGCGTCCGCGCGGTCTTTAAAGGAGCTGTGAGCCAACGGCCTCCCGCGCCAACTATCAACCCGCCCACCAAACCCACGACGGCCGTTGGGTCATCAGCTCCGCCACCGGTCACAGTGCACTTCGAGGCGACCAATCCAACCGCAGTCAGCCTGAATTGACGAGTGTTCCTCTCGAGGTGAAATAGCCGATACGAATCAGCCATCCGACTAACATGCCGGTGTTTTTTTCGTAGTACAGCGTTGCGCCCGTGAAAGACACGACAGCAACGTCCCAGTCCTTGAACTTAGGATCATTTCCACGAACGAAGCCGCCCGTCCGCAATTTCTCGCCACCTCTTCGCTCGCTCGGAGTGAGGAAGAAAGTTCCGATCGGCATGGTGGTGCTTGGAATTTGGAGCACACCGATCACCGCGCCGCCGGACGTCAGAGACATGCTCGGCTCGGCCTCACCGTCGCGAGAGGGAGTCACTTTCAATCCGCCGAGTCTCTCGGAGAACGTCAGCCGCCAAACGCGTTTGAGGCTCGTGTATTTGTCTTTTTCCAAAATGGACGTCGAGCGTTTCCGCGTTGATTCGGAGATCTCGAACTCCAGAAAGGATCCTTCGACGATTGGGGGGCGGTCTTCTTTGTGCGCTCTCGAACAAGAGGCCAAAGCCGAAAGAACGATCAGCGACAACAGGGTGCGACGGACAGCAAAAGACATCGCGAGCACGGGTAGCTTGATTGGCCGGAGCTCGACAACGCGCATGCCGCAGCGAACAGAGTGTCGAGGTTCGATCCGTTTCAGAAGAGCTCAGTCGTTCGACATGAAGACTGTGTACGGCGTGCAGGCGGAGGCCGCGTTCGGGTCGCGGAACACTTTCACGATATAGTCTGCGCTGTCGCCGTCGAAAGCGTCGCCGTCGCGGTGATAGGCGCGATTCGCGGGACAGTTTTCGTTGTCCCAATAACACTCGTTCAAATGGTCGCCGGTATTTTTGCGGTAGACGCACATCTGTACCGAAGGATCGCTCGACTCCAGACGGACCCGGACGCTGTACGCGTCGCCGAAGACATCGAATCCTTCGTCTTTGCCGAAGAAACGGATGACGTCGACATCGTCACTGGCCGCGAGGACACCTGAGACCACTGCGTCATCGCCGTCTTCGTCGACCAAGGTCCCGGCGAAATGCCCGTCCGCGCAGAACGCGCCTGGCTCATTCGGCACCTCGCGACATTCGCAACCGGTGACCGGATCGCGATCGGCGTCGAACCAATCGGGCTCGCAGGTCCCGACTTCGCAGGTTCCCGCCGTACAGGAAGGCGCACCGTTGGCGATGGGGCAGCCCGCTTCGCACGAGGTGCCCGAGGAGCTGATGGGAATTTCGACGAAGGGATTGGTCGCGTCGTTGCTGTCGACCGAAAGTGTCCCCGCGAACACCGCCTCCGCCTCGGAACGGAACTCGATTTCGAGACCGATCCGTTGTCCGTGACGCAAACGGATGGGCACGTTGGGGATGGTGCGCAGCGTGAAGAGATCGCTCGAACCGAGGATCATCGCCACCTGAGTGATCGTCAGCTCGCCGTAACCCACGTTTTGCAGCTCGATCGGTTTGACCACCGTCCAGCCTCGCGGCACCGGCCCAAAGTCCAGGATCGCCGGAGATACTTCGATCCGCGGTTCGGTCACCAAGGCGCGCACCGGCAGCTCGAGCACCGGGCGTTCCGGATCGTTGGAGGTGATGTGCAGCAGCGCGTCCAAGTTGCCGGCGGCGGTCGCGTTCAAAGTGAGCGTCAGCTCCAGCAAGGAGAGCGGCGTGATCGTTGCGGTGGTAACCATGTTCGGGAGCGCCACGGTCAAATTTCCACCGCCGGTCACTCCGCTGAGCGCGACGCCCGAAATCCAGAGCGGTGTGGCCCCGAAATTACCAAGCTCTAATTTCGCTTCGTGGGTCGAGCCGAGGGGAACTTCACCGAAATCGATCCCGTCAGCGGGAATTGCGGTAATTTTTGCGCGGAGCACGCTGGTCGCGCGGACACGTACGGAAGCGGCGTTCTTGTTGGGGTCCGCGGGAATGACCAGCAGCTCGCCGTCGACGTAACTTTCGTCGACCGGCGCATAACTCACCATAATTTCGTGACTCGCGCCCGGAAGGATCGGCGCTTCCGGTAAGCTCGAGACGAAGATGGAGCGCGCACCGGTGTCGACGCTGTCCAGGACCAGACCTACGTTTCCGAAACCTTCATTTTTGATCGTCAGCGGGAGAACTTTCGTTTCACCCGGGCGCGCGGCGCCGAATAATAATTCACCGGGATCGACCACCAATTCCGCAGTGCCGATAATTCGGCGGACCAGCGGAATTTCCAATTCACCCGGCGGAATACGCGACATATCCGCTTCGGAAGCCGACGCGTCAGTGAATGTCACCAATAAATTGATGTCGCCGGCACGTGGATCGCCAGAGGGCCGGTAGATGATGTCGACGTCGAAGGTCTCGCCCGCTTTCATCACGAACGGCGGGCGCGCCGTTGTTTCGACGACGAAATCGGTCCGTTCGCGATCGGAGAGGATAATTCTTTTGATCGCGACGCTGCGTTCGCCGAGCACGCCGACTTTGAGAGATAGTTTGGTTTCACAACCCGGCTCGACACAATCGAAGGTCAACCAGCGCGGCTCGGAGGCGATGCCCGGCGGCGGCGGCTCGATGATCTCGCGCGGCTCGCCGCTTCCGCAGCTGGTGAGAAATATGAGCAGCGCGCCATTCAGTTTCCGCATCATGCTTCCTCAGCGCACCGAAAATTGGCCGTTTTGCCGGATGAGATCGACCGCGTAGACATACTCACCCTTGCGGCTCAAATGAGCCGGCTGTTCGGCGACGACGTTGCCGTTTACATAAATGGTCACCGTCACCGAAGCGCTGTCGTGATCGAGACAGAGATCGTCGATCACGTCGCTGACATCACCGGAGTCGATGTTGATCGCGCCGCCGGATAAGTAGGCGATCAATACATCGATCGATATTCCTAGAATTGCGGCCACCAATCCCGTGGGGACCGAGGCGCAGTCTTCTGCATATTGCAGCATCACGCGATACGTTCCGTCTTGTTGTGCGTCGGGGAGCACGATGCGCTCCGGCTCTTCGTTGGCACCGAAAGCGATCCAGCTCGGCGTGCCGAACGCGCCCCAATTCGTTGGCGCGGGCTCTTGTTTGTTGCAGATCAGCCCGAACGGATTCTCCAAAGTCATGTCGACGTTGCGGAGGTCGTCGTCGAAAAATGAGTTGCCGTTATTGTCGTAGACCATCTCGACCTTGATCACGTTGGCCCCGAGGACATCTTGGCCGTCCGCGGACACAGAGACGGTGATCGTCGGGTGCGCCGGATCGTTCGATTCTATAATCAATAATCCCGTGATCGGCGCGGGTGCTGTCGCGGTCACCAATACTTGAAGCTCGGTATATTCGCCGGGTGGAATCGCCGGAACTATCTGCGGCAAGGCGAAGAGGTCGGTCGAGAGGCCCGTGCCTCCCCAACGATAAGTCACGTGGAGCGGCGAACCGCCCATGTTTTGGATGATCAGCGGGCGCGCATTTGTTTGGCCGATCGGCACCGGACCAAAGGCGATCGACTCCGGATTCACTTGGATCGTCGGCGGAGTCTTCGAAGTTCCCACGAGCGGGATGGTCAGCGTCGGTCCTTCCGCGGTGGTCACCAAAAGATCTGCGCGGTGACTTCCGATCTCGCGGGGGTGGTAACGCACGTTCACGAAATGGGAAGCGTCGTTGTCCACGCGGACAGGTGCGAGCTTGACCGGCTCCATGATCTCCGGCTCGAATGAAAAGGCAGTCGTCGACGAAGGAATGATCTCGACTTTGCTGATCGACAGCGGCGCGATTCCGGTTCCTTGATTCGTCAGTTGCACGACCTGCGTCAGCGTGCGGCCGACGGCGGCGTAACCGAAGTCGAGCATGTCGGGTGCGGCGCGTAACTCCGGCGAGCCGTCGAAACGTGCGCGCACCGGAACGCGGATCTCCGGATATTCTGCGTCGTCGGAGAGGAGCACCAAGGCGTCCGCAAATTCGCCGACATCTTCGGGGAGAAAAGAGACAGACCATTCGACATCGCGGAAGGGGAACAGCTCGATGGGAAATTGAGCCGGATCGCAGCTCGAACAACCGAAACGTGTCTCCTCGGACTCGAAATAAGCCTCGAATAAAGTCAGCGTGCAGTTGCCGATATTTCGCAGCACCAGCGGCTGATAAGACGAGCCCGGCGTGACGTGACCGAAGCTGACTTCGTGCGGCGCGGGTTGAAGGATCGCGCGGCCACCCTGTACCGAAGTACAGGAGAGCTCGTCCTTCGGTTTGCAGGTACCGAATTCGCAGATCTCTCCGGAGTCACATTCGAGATCACCGCCACATCGCGCGATGAAGAGCGGCTCTGCCTCATCGCAGCCTCCGAGCCCGAGGGCGATGAGCGAGGTTCCGAGAACGGCGGTCCAGCGCATCTCGTCATGGGTATAACTCGGCCTTAAGCTCGTGAAAATACGCGAGGTATGCATACCTCACCCGGCGGTTGGTCGACCCTGTCCAAAGGACCAGGCATACGACGTCAGGAGGACGCGTAGAGGCATGGACATCTATGTCGCGCTGTTCCGATGCAGGCGGTCAGCGAACGAATTCATCTATAGATTTCGATGAATTAGTGAAGTCAGGTTACAGGTGCTGCGCACGAACGCTCACCTGTAATGTGTCGGCTACAGGGCCCGGATCGCGAGGTGGGGAGGGCTTTTAAGTCGAGCCCGGCCTCTTCTATTGATGGATACATGACGAGCAAGCAATCGCGGTTCGGCTTGGTTTTGTGGCTGGTAGCGAGCGTGGCCTGTGCGGGCGAAATCGGCGGCGAGGAGGGCGACGACGGCGATGACGGCACCGCAGTGTCGCTCGACCCGCTCGCCGCAGTGGTCGGTGGGCGTGCCCGCGTGACCGCATCGAGCGGCCTGCGCCTCCGCAGCTCGCCGAACACCTCGAGCAACATCCTCACCGTGATGCCGAGCGGAGCTGTCGTCGACGTGTTGGCGAAGTCGGGTGGCTGGTATTCGGTGCGCTTCGAATCGACCACCGGCTGGGCCTCGGGAGACTATCTCGAAGCGACCAGCGGCACCGGCACCGGCAATCCGCCGCCGAGCTCGTCACCAACCGTCGCAGCCGCGATCGACCGCGCGCGCTCCGGCCTCGGCTTCTCGTACCACTGGGGTGGAGGTTGCTGGTCGCCCGGCTCGAGCTCGAAGGGCGCATGTTACGGCAGCTGCCCGAACTGCTCACACTCGGGATCGTGGGGCGCGGATTGCTCGGGTTACGTCTCGAAGATCTGGCAAGTGCCGGGACAAGAGGCGCTCACACACTGCAGCCACCCGTACAACACCACCAGCTTCTACGACACGACGCCGCATTGGCGTTCGGTCTCGCGCAGCTCGGCGAAATTGGGCGATGCGTTCGTGCGCCGCGGACACATCTTCATCTTCGACCGCGGTGACGCGTGGGGCTCGATGGTGGCCTATGAAGCGAAGGGTTGCAGCTACGGCATCGTGCACTCGAGCCGCAGCGCCGACTCGAGCTACAAAGTCATCCGCCGCAACGGATACTAAGAATCGTAATTGCGGTATGAATCTCTCGTTTCGATGAAAAACCGCGCTCTCCTCTTCGGCACGCTGGCGATCGTTCTTGGAGTCGCCGTCTATTTCTTGAGCCGCAAAACAGAGGCGCCTCGAGAAGAAAATTCTCCGGAACGCGCCGAGAATATTCCTGCCGGCGAAGAAAATACTGCTTCGGAAAATGTCGCGCCGCCGCGCAATCGCCCCGTGCAAAATAAATTGCGCGAGCGTGAAGACGCACCGCCGCGTGAGCCGGCACCACCCTCGAAAACCGAAATAGTTCTCTCCGGAAAATGGGGCGGAGCGGTCGGTGATTTTGGGCGAAAACCGGCGGATGAATCGAATCCCGAAGCGCCCATGGCGATCGTCGCCGGAAAAGACGACGAATTATTTGTCGTCGATCAGGTCAATTCTCGAATCCAAAAAATAAAAGGCGGAAAAGTCGTCTCCACCATTCCGGCGAGCGAAACCGTGCAGGATTTGGCGGTCGGTGCGGATGGAAAAACGATTTTGCTCGACCGTCTGGCTGATCAAAAAATTCAGGTGTTCGACGCCGATGGTAAGTTGGTGAACGAAGCGCCGATCGCCGGAAAAGGTTTGGAAGAGGGTGGTCGCGCGACCGGAGTTTTCTCGGATTCCGAGGGGATTTGGGTCGAAAATGAGCATGCTTCTTCGGTGAAGGTTGCGGACCCGAACGGCAACGCCGACACAGAGCGACCCGAGATCCCTGGCCGTCCGACCAGGGATGGCCGCGCGATCATCACGGCGGCGATCACCGATCGTGCTTCGGGTATTTTTATCGTCACCGGCTTCGATCGGCAGAGCTTCGAAGTTTTGTGGTCGACGTCGATCCAGTTGCCGGCGCCGATCATCCATTTGTTGGCGCTGGAGTCCGACGCGAACAGTAATAGTTACGTTGCGGCGGATATCGGGCGCGAGTCGGCCGAGGAACCTTATCCGATCGTCGATGAGCGGGTGATCGTGGTGCGTTTGTCGAATGCGGGTGAGATCACCGGGATGATCGAAATTCCGGCGTCGGCCACCGGCGATGAGATGATTCGGCCGATCACTGTGGGCGCCGATGGCGCCGTGTATGCGATGACGCCCGGCGAAACCGGGTTGAGCATTACGCGTTACACGTTCTGATCTTTTGCGTAGGGAGCGGCTTCGATGTTTTTAGCTCGCCGAACGGATCGGACCGAAGCACCGAACCGGAGGGGTTGGGGTCGAGCGGGGCTCGGGTCGGTTGCCTACCCACCCGATCTTTTCGGTGTTTCGGTCCGATCTTTTCGGTGAGCCCAATTTTGCCCGCTCGTCGGTGCGTTGTTGTCGTTCGCGCATCGAAAAGAGCTGCGCGGGGGATTGTACGGTTCGGACGAATAATCGAGTATCGATCATTCGTACGCGCAATCGCGAAGGACGGCGGTATTTGATGAGCATGAAGGTCGCAAAATCGTCGTGGGTCGCTGCCCTGGGATTATCGGCGTTCGCGTGTAGCGCGGAGCCCGGCAAGCTCGAGGTGTTGCCGCCCGTCGTGCCCGAGGTTCCGGAGACGCCCATCGAGACGACAAAGAATACGCTCGCATCGTGTGAGCCGGTTCAGTTGTGGCTGAAGCCCACCAACTACTACGGATGGTTGCCTTCAGCTCCGGAGTTCTCGCCGAACGGTGGTTTGGTGACGCGCGGCGAAGCGATCTATTTCGAGGGCACGGTTTATTTCCGGGTGACCAACGGTGACGTGGTCGCGGAAGTCCCGCGTGATTTCGGGTCTCGCGATAAAGCTTGGGAGCGCGGAGTCAAAGTCACCGACGAAGGTGAGCTGCGCGTGGAGACACTATTCGAAGGATCAGTGTTGTTTTCCATGGAGGCGACGCGCTGGACGCACTGGGCTTCGATTTCGCCGTCGGGTGAAAAGATGGCGGTGCTCAGCTGCAGCGAAACTTCGGCGATCGTCGACGTGATCTCGCTGCCGTTCGACGTGGAGCGGAAACAGGTGGTGTTGAGCGATCCTTGCGAAGACGCGTGGGTCGAAGCGGGTGGTCGCGTCACGATGCTCGACGATCGTTTCGCGGTGTTGGCGACGAAGACGCGTATGCATCTGCTCGATTTCGACAATATGTCGTCCCGTGAAACTCAGACCATGGATACTATCTTGAGCTTCACCTTCGATTCGGCGCGCGAGGAGCTGGCAGTGGTCACCGGCGCAGGAAAATTATTGGTATTTTCGGCGACTGAAATGTCGTTGCTTCGCGAAGATGTCGTTCCCTTGGTGGAGCTGAATCGCAATATTTATGCACCGCATGTCTTCGCTTCGCCGCTCGCATTTTCCAGCGACGGGAGACTATTTGCGCATCTCGATGAGGCGGGTGAGCTGGTGCTCGATCGCCGCGACGGCAGCGGTATTCATGCTCGCATTCCGCGGGTCGACGGACGGATGCCATGGGATGAAAACGAGCTCCAGCTGGAGTCGGTCGCGGCGGCGTCGTTCTCGCCGGACAATAAATTATTGGCGGTGGCATACGAGCACAATTTTGCGCTCTACGGTTGTGAGGCGGTCGCGCAGGACGAGAAGCCGCGGATCGTGGTTCGGCTCGATGGACCGGGGACGGCGCGGATCGGCGAAATAGTCTTATTCACCGCGACCGATCTCGAGGGACGCGATTTTCACGGTCATCTATTTTCGGTGGATGGCGAGCCGGTGGGAAAACCGGGCGCGGCACGTGACTTCGAGTGGACCCCGGAAACGGCGGGCAAACATACGATCAGCGTAAAGATCGACGACGGGCTTCGCACCGGCGAAACGTCGATCGACGTGTTCGTCGACTAAGACCCGTCGTCGATTTGCCACCTATTGTTTGCGATTTGTCTCGGAGTCTCTCCTCTCGACTCCGAAGTATGCGCCTTCGAACAGTGCGCTTCACTTACGCGGTCGGTGTAACGCTCAGCCGCGATACTCCCAGTGCCAATGTTCCGAAGGAATGCGCGAAAAGCCAAAACGTGAGCCGTTTCTGGCGAGCCAATTATAGACCGCGCCGGTGCCGGTGCTCTGACTGACGCCGAGCGTGTTGAGGTCGAGCGCGATACCGCTTTGATGATTCGAGTATCCGGGTGGGTTCGCCGGATTACAGCCGGGAACGCCGTTGATGAAACAATTGTAGAGCTCGCGTTGACGCTGCATGGTGCGGAAGCCGGAGTTAATGCGGATGGAGACTCCATCGCGTGCGGCGGCGGCGCGCATTCTTTTGAAGGCACGCGCGGTCTTCACTTCGACATAGTAGCCATCGATTTTGACGACGCGGATTCGGAACGCTTGGCCATTTACGTAGCCGGTCGCCGGGACGCCGCGGGCGCGTTGGCGTTTCTTTTTCACCTCGTGCTGCAGCTCGTTCGAGACGCGGGTGTTCACACCTTGGCCGCGTCCGCCGAGACCCTCTTTTTTGCGGAAGGCGTTCACCGCTTTTTGCGTCATGGTGGTGTAACGGCCGTCGGCGGCGCCCGGTTTGTAGCCGAGCTCGCGCAGGCGTTGTTCGGTGCGTTTCACTGCGGTGGAATGTTCACCGACCGTCTGCGCGGGAGAGGTGGCGCTCCTCGCTTCGAGCTTTGCCTTGCGGAGCTGGAGCCAGGTGCGGCGATCGACTTCGCCGGTGACCGGTAATTTTGCCTTCTTTTGGAATTGGCGGACCATACCTTCGGTGCGGTCGTCGAAGTTTCCTTTCACTGACTGCGGGTCGTAACCCGCGGAGCGGAGATGTTGTTGAACATAGGCGACCGTTGGTCCGCTATCTCCGCGGTGGACCGGGCGGCGTGTGACCAAGGCGAGCGCGCGTGCTTCGGCTTTTCTGTGCGAAGCGGTGTTGGAGACGCGCGAGCGGTAGGGCGCGTGGTTCAGCGCGCTGACTTCGCGGCGGAGCGCACGTGTCGAAGCCGGTGTCATGACACCTGATCCGTTGGTCAGGTCCTTCTGATCGGCGCGGAACGCTTTCACTGCGCTCGCAGTTTTCATCGAATAGATCCCGCTGATCGGCCCGGGATCGTAGCCCAGCATGCGCAGGCGCGATTGTACGGTGCGGACGTGTTTGCCGGCTTGGCCGGGACCGAGGCGGCCCCTGGTTTTCAGGCGTTTTTCGACGTGGCGGAGCTTCTGGAGCGTCTTCGTATCGAGCGCACCGTTCGCTTCGAGGCCGACGGCCGCTTGGAAGGCGGCGGTGGCGGTGCGCGTGTTGGCGGACTCCAAGCCGTCGACCACGCCGGGTCGAAATCCAGCGCGGCGCAGGATCTGTTCGGATTCTTTGAGCTGCCGTTTGTTCAGCGTGGTCTCGACGCGCGGTGCATTCGCGGCGATGCGCACGTTGAGCATCGAGCTCATCGAGGGGCGTAGGTCGATGCCGAGCGATTCGGCGCTGCGGACGTGCGCCGGGTTGAGCGGGGCCATCGCCGGTCGCCCGGCGGGTGTGCTGTCGCCCGTATTCGCGGCGATGCCGGTGATGCCGACCCCCGCGAGCGCACTTCCGGCGCCCGCGATTTTTGCGGAGCGGGGAAGATCGAACATGAGTCTGCGATGATTCGTTCTCGGTGCTGAAGGCATGGTGCTTTCAGACTTCGAGAGCAAACCGCAGGTGGCATCGTTGTTATCGCGGCGACCGGTGTGGACGGTGCTTTACATCCGCCGATTGTCGCTGCCGCGGTTCAGGTGCAGCGCTCGCATGGGCAGTACGAGGTGAGCGATCGGGCCGTGGTTCAGGCTGGCACTCGAGTTGCGTTTCCCGCTTCAGGGGGATTTTCGATGGGCGTTGGTGGAAGCAAATCGACCTCGGCTGCGCCGCCGGCGCCGGCGCCCGCAGCGAAGAAGGCTGCGCCCCCTAAGAAGGCGGCTCCGGCTGCGGCTCCGAAGAAGGCTCCGGCGGCTCCGAAGAAGGCGGTTTCCTCGAAGACGGGGACTTCGACTTCGGCTCCTTCGAAGACTTCGACTTCGGCCCCTTCGAAGGCGGGGACTTCGACTTCGGCTGCTGCTTCGAAGACTTCGCCTTCCTCGGCTGTGGCGAGCTCGACTCCATCGACTGCGGCGAGCTCCACCTCGAGCTCGACTCCGGCTTCGACGTCGACGGCGGGACCGACGCGGGCGGCTGGAACCGAGGCGGCTGCCCCGGCTCGGCAGGAGGCCACAGACGCGCTGTCCACTGTGCCAGTGTCCAGGAGGACAGGTTCGGTTTCTCGTGGAGGACCGGAGCCGGTCGCTCGTGCGGAGAGCGGGCGTGCGGTCCCTGGCATTACGGACACGATGAATCGGTATATGGGCTCGGCGCCGGGTGCGGCGGAGCTCGGCCGCGACTTTGCTCGCGTGAGCAACGATCCGCAGTTTCGTCGCAATTCTCCGGAGACGCAGCATGCCGCGATCGATGCCATGGGCCGGCAGCGCGAAGACGCGGAGTTTCGACGGACGATCGGGGATACGGCGCGATCCCGTGCTTTTTTGGGGATGGAGGATGAGCGGCAGCGTGCGTTGATGGATCGTTTGGGTGGCGCGGATCGCGCGAGTCGCGACGCCTATGCCGCCATGTGGCGTGGCGGCGATTTTGTGAATGGAGGGCAGCGCGAGCAGATGGCTCGGCTGGGCGGGTTTGCGGCACCCGCAATGCGCGCGGCGGCTCCTTTGAATGCTGCGGCTCCTTTGAATGCTGCGGCTCCCTTGAATGCTGCGGCTCCTTTGAATGCTGCGGCTCCTTTGAATGCTGCGGCTCCGCAAGCGGAGCGGCGCGAGGATGCCGGGCCGTTGCCACCCGGTGCGCTCTTGCGCGCGGGACGCGACGCGATCGATCCCTCGCGTGCGCCCACAGATCCTGCGCGTGCTCCCGCAGATCCTGCGCGACCCACGGATCCTGCGCGAGCCACAGATCCTGCGCGTGCGCCGACAGACCCACTCGCCGACGCCCGCGATCACGCGCGCGCTCGCGGCGGCGCCGCCAACGACGTCGACCGCGCCATGGCGCGCACCACGACAGATCTCACGCCCGGCTTCATGGAGGACGCGAACCGCCGCATCCCCAACTTCGACTCACGCATCCGCGCAGACCAGATCGTGGACGCCCCGCCGTTCACCAATCCGGCCAACGGCGAAGAGATCCGCGGCGGCCACTGGCGCGAACACTTGCGCAATCCCGACGATCGCCGCCTCATCCGCGAAGGCCAAGAGCGGATCACGCAGACCGTGAACACCGCCGACTTTCGCTTCACCGGCATCAACTACAACAATCGGCCCGTCGACGTTTACCTGCGCGAAGGCACCGCCGTGATCACCGAGGCCGGCAAAAAAGACTCGGTGATCACCGCCTATGGACGCGGCTTCGTCGATCGATCGAGCGGGCGCGAGATGCCCGTCGAATCTGCGGAGCGATGGATCCGCGATCCCAACTACGTCGAATATCAACGTCATCCGCGGCCGGGCTTCGAGACGGGACGTCCCGACGTACATCGACAGATGATCGCCGATAATCAGCTGCGCGTCGCGCCGGGCTACGAAGATGTCCGCGCAGAACCGCTTCGCGCACCGGGCGCCGGCGACGTCCGCGCTTCACAGACGCCGCGCGCACCGCAGACCGAGCTCGAGCGCATCATGCGCGATGCGGAACGAACTGCGTATGAAGGACGGCTGCCGCAAGCGATGCCGCTCGATCATCTGCGCGATCAGTTGCGCGGAATGGAGGTCCCGCGACCGACCGCGGAAGTGCGAACTTTCGCCGAGATTCCTGCGGTGCGCCGGCATCTCGATCGCCTCGACGAGCTGCAGCGAAATGGAGCGATCAACGTCAATTGGGCGGACTTCAGCGATCAACAAACGTCGTATTGGCAGGCCTCGCGACGGCGCATGGCGATCTTCAACAGCGCTGATCCTTTGGCCAACATGGCGGTGGTCGCGCACGAAGGTACACACGTCGGTCAGCGCGGATTGGTGCCCTGTCGCGACGGCATGACGCGCCAACAATGGATCGCGGAAAACGCAGAACGCGCGGTCAATCGTGAGGTGCAATCTTGGCGCGTCACCGAACAGACCTGGGCCGAGTTTGAACGTTACGGCGTGCCCGCGGATCGCGTGCCGCGCGAGATCCGCGAGATGCGCGAGATCATGGGTCGCGAAGGATCCGAACGCGCGAATCGCCGCGCGATGCAGAACTATATCTACGACAATCTCGGTTATCGCCAAGACTACGACCGGATGTACGGCGACATTTACGATCGTACCGTCGGCGCGGGAAATCCGGACCTTTTGCGCAACGTGCCTTCGACGGAAGCGCCGCCCGGATCGCGTCGTGCACCGGGTGAAAATGGAGGACGCACGCGTGCCGAGCCGCTCGCCGCGGATCATCCGGATGCGCGCGCCTACGCTGCGCAACACAATCTCAATGCCGATGAAGCCGCGCGTGCCCAACGGATGCGCGCCGATCTGAATCGCGTGCAGGACATGATCGGCCGCGATCCGGGTGCCGCATTGCGCGAGATGGACGAAGCGGCGCGCGCCGGTGATTGGCGTGGTTTACGTGTCGAACGCGGTGCGAGCTCGAATATTACCGAGCGCACCGTCAACGAGCTGTGGGGAGAGATCCGCACCGCACAAGCCGGCGGCGACACACGTACGGCGCAGCAGCTCGCGTATTTGTACGGGCTCGATGAAGGCCAATATCGCCTGCGCAACGGCGGTGCAGCGTCGGTCGGAGCGGACGGCACGTTGCGATTGCCCGGCGAATTTTCGCTGCGCGGGCGCGGCGACATGCCGGAAGATGTCTACGATGCGCTCCGCCGCGGCATGAATACGGCGCACGCAGATGAAACTCTGCGAGGTTATCAAACCGCGGCCGCTGGGATGGTACGGCCGGGACAACCGCTGCCCATGGACCTGGCCGGAAGACCAGAGCGCATTCCGGACGATCTGGTGCAGCCGCGCGCGCCGATCGGACCGCAGCCCGCACCGCGGCCGCAAGATCCACAAGCGCCGGTCGATCAGCAGCGGCGCCTTCCACCGGAGCCGCAACGTCCCCCGATTCACGAGGACGTACGGCGCGCGCTCGATCCGCAGTTGGCCGAGCGAATGTCGCCCGATGATCTGCGGCGACTGGGCACGCTCACCGACGATGCTGCAGCACGTGCACCGATCAGCACTCTGATCCGCAACGCGCGGACACCCGAAGAAGCACGCCAGATGTTGGGATTGCTGGAAGGCGCGACTCCGGCGACACGCAACGCACTGGCAAACACGCTGGGCGGAATGACCCCGGACAACATGCGCGCGTTTCTCGGACAACGCGTCGGCAATCAACAAGCGACCGAAGTGCTCGGCCGCGTGCTCGGCAATGTTCCCGAAGCTTCGCGCGAAGCACTCACGCGCACGATGCAAACTTTGTCTGCGCAAGGTGGCACAGACTTATTGCGGCTCGCGCAACATCTCGATGGTCGCGTGCTCGGCGAGACGCTCGGGACGATCGACACGGCGCTACAAAACATGCGCCGCCTCGCGCCGGGGATGATCGACGACGTCGGCCGCATGTTCGGTGCGATGGACAACGTCGCTTCGCGCCTCGGCATCGCCATGACCGGTCAGGTCGCAGGGCGAATGTTGCGCGGAATCGGCGCGATGTTGCCCGCAGTGGGCACTGCGTTTTCAGCCTACGACGCCGTGCGAATGGGCCGCGTGGCCGCCGATGGAACACTGCCCGCGGAGCTGCGTTTTCTCGGCGGTGCGGGCGCCGCGGTCAATGGTCTCGATGCTGCGCTCGGCGTGGCGGAGATGTTTGGAATCGGCAACGTCGGCCTGCCGGTGAACCTGGCCTTAGGGGCAGCATCGATCGGTCTCGATCTCTACACGCACCACCAGATCGATCTCTTTCGGCAGAATCCGAATGGGTGGCAACCGTCGCGGGAATTGAACGCGGTCATCGCCGGTACCGGTCTCGCCATGGGCCCGACGGGAGCCGCGATGATGATCGGCATGTTTGGTCCGGCGGGCGCGCAGAACAAGATGATCGATCTCGGTCATGTCGGCGGTGAGCTGGCGATCAATGCGGCGCGCCTCGGTGGCGTGGCGACCGCGGATGGGGCCGGCGCGGGTATACGGTTCACCGCGCAAGGTATCGACGCCGTGGCCGACATGATCCGTCATCCGGAACGTTTCGGGCAGATGATGCAACAGCTCGGCGTGAGCGCGCAGCAGCTCGGTCGAAATGCGCTGACCACGCAGGGAAACGCGGCGAATTATGCGGGTGAGCTCGGCCAACGTGCGGTCGGTGCGATGCGCGATACCGGGACGTGGCTCGCGACGCAAGGACGGCAAGGTCTCGAGACTCTGCAGTGGATGATGACGCCCGAAAATTGGCCGGCGATGGGCAACATTGCGCGTGAGAACGTGACCGCGCTGATCCAACGCGGCGGTGAGCTCGGTCGCGCGGCGCTCGACGGACTGCAGACACTGGGCACGCGCGGTGTGGAGATCGCGGGACAGGCGTTGACCTCGCTGCGCGATGCGGGCGCGCAAGGTCTAGAGATGTTGCAGTACGCGTACAACCGCTTTCGCGAAAATCCGGCGCAAGCGTTTCGCGAGCTCGGAAACAACGCAGTCGACGGAATTCGGCAGTTCGCTGAGCGGGGCGGAGAGCTCGCACAAAATGCAGTGCGCAGCTTGATCGATTTCGTGCGGCAACAACCGCAGATGGCGACGCGCGCGATGAATGCGCTCCGCGATCTGGCAACCCAGGGAGGAACCGCGGTGACTGAGATCGCCAACGCGTGGGGACGAAATCTCGACGAAGGCGGCCGCGCTTTGTTCGCCTCGCTCCAGAATCTCGGCGCAGCAGGACGCGATGCGGTGAACGGTTTGTTCAATCGGATGTGGACCGCGGCACCGGATTGGCAGACTGCACGCCGCCTGTTCGAAAGTGCAGGTGCCGGTTTACAACAGACGTTGGCTTCTGCAGTCGGCTCCGATCAGATCGGTGGTTTGCTGAACGCCGCGGGGACCAGCGTGGAGTGGATCCGCACCCATCTGTCGGGCGTGCTCGCGGGCAACAATGCGCTGGCGAATGCGATCCGCAACTTGGGCACCGACGGACTGCGGCGTGTGCGCGATGCGCTTGGTGTCGACCGGGTGGCGGCCTCGCTGCGGTGGATGCGCGATCAAGGAATGGTGATGGGGCAGAACTTGATCGACGGTGCGCGCGCGCTGGGAGATCAGGCGATCAACACCGCGATGGGCTTCGTCGACTACGTCGCGCCGGTGAACAACCTTGGTTATCGCGCACTGCCGAACAATCGCGTCCCACCCTGGGATCCGCGGGCGGAGTGGTGGTTCGGCGTGCGCAATCCTTTCGGGGGCTGAGTCAAGAACCGCAAAAACACGCCGATGAGCGTGTTGGATGTTTGCGTGCGCTGAGTGGGAGCTTGCGGTCCTCGAACGGATCGCCTCACCGCGAGTCATCGTCTCGGGCAACGTTTCGGGACATCGCCGCTTGTCGTCGCTGCTTTCGCCGGAGAGTCTCTTCGCGCCTGTCGAGGTTGTCGAGCTCTCGCTGGCGATCGCGGAAGCGCTGGCGTGTGCGCACCGTGTGTCGATCGCGCACCGATCTTTGGAAGCGCGCTCGGTGTGGGTCGCTCCTGATCTAAAGGACAGTAAGCTCGAAGGATTCGGTGATGCGCGTGTCTTGACGCGGGAGTCGGAGCTCCTGGATCTCCGTGCGTTGGGCGTGCTCTTTCATCAGCTCGCGTCCGGCGCGGCTCCGCAAAAACACGGGCGTTTGCCGCCGGCGTTGAAAGCGCTGCGCAGCGAGCTCCCGCAGGTTTACTCGGACATTGTCCTCTTGTTGCTCGCACCTGTCTCATCGGACAGCTATCGTTCGATCGAAAGTACGGTCGCCGATCTTCACTCCTGTCGCGAGCTGCTCGCAGCGAACAAAGCGAACGCGCGCATTCCGCTGAATACGCTGCGCGGAGCGAATGACTCCGGCGAGGACCTGGTCGGAAGGACAGAGGCGACCAAGACGATCCTCGAAGCGTACGCTTCGACGCTCTCCGGACAACGTTGTTTCGTGGAGATCGCCGGTGTCTCCGGTATCGGCAAAACATCTTTGGTGCGGCAGATCCGACCCCGTCTCGAAGCGGGTGGGGCACATCTGTCGGCCGGCAAGTTCGACGATCTCCACCGTTCGCGCGTACACGGCGCGCTCGCGGAAGCGATCCGCGCCGCGAGCTTTGCGTTGCTGCAGCGGCAAGGTGCGGAAGTGTTGGGACAGAAGCTCGGCGACGCGCGCGGCTGGATTTTGCGCGTCATCCCGGAGCTCGCGTCTTTGCTCGGCGGCGAGCCGGCTTCGGTGAAAGTGTCGGACGCCGAAGCGCAGGCGCGGATCTCCTCGGCGATCGTGGAGTACGTTGCTGAGCTCGGCGCGTTGGTCGGGCCGATCGCTTTTTTCCTCGACGATCTCCAATGGTCGGATCGCGCGACGCTCGAAGTGTTGCCGCGGCTGATCCTGGAGACGGATCCCAAACGTGTCTTTTTCCTGCTCGCGTGGCGTTCCGAGGAAGTCGATCCCGCACATCCGGTGTCGATCATGCGCGATGAGCTGGCTCAGGCCGGTGCTCGCGCGGCGCACGTCTCGCTCCAACCGCTCAGCCGCGAAGATATATGTTCGCTTTGCGAACGCAGCGTCGGAGCGGAGCGCGCTGCCGAGCTTGCACCTTCGCTTCACGAGAGCAGCGGAGGCAACCCGCTTTTTGCGCGCGAGCTCCTCCGCATGTGGATGCGCGAAGGTGCGATCGCGCAGGATGCGTCACCTGTCCGATCGGACAGGATGCTCGCGGAAGGTCTTCTCCGCTTCACCTCGAAGACGCGGCGTGCCCTCGCTTTCGCGGCGATGATCGGCCCAGAGATCCGTCTCGCAGATCTCGCTACTGTCCTAAAGATCAGCGCGGAAGTGCTCGAGCTCGATCTCGGGCCGGCGGTGCGCGATGGCGTGTTGCTGGAGCTCTCAGCGGAGCGCGCATACCGTTTTTCTCACGATCGTTTGGAAGCGGCGTCCCGCACCTTCCTCGAGCTCGACGCCGCGGCGGCCCACGCGGAGATCGCCGAGCTGTTCGCCGCCGACTGGAAAAGTGCGGACCCAGCGCGTCTTCATTGGCTCGCGGCTCAAGCGCGGGCGGGCGTTTCCAAACTACGGAACAGCGAAGCGGCGCCTTCATTGTGCTCGATGTTGCTCGAGGCGGCTGCCGGCGCACGTGCGTCTGCGGCGTTCGGAACGGCGGTGGTCGATCTGCTCGCCGCTTTGGCGCTGCGCGGGGAACATTCAGAACGCGCGCTGGTGTTGGAGCTCGCGGCATGTGCCGTCGCGCAGGGCGACGTGGACAACGCTCAACGTGCGGCGCGTCGTTTGGAAACGATCGCCGAACGGCCGGAAGATCGGGCGCGCGCCAAGCTGGTCGACGTGGAAATGCAGGCGCTGCTTCATGCGCACGGCAACGCGATCGACGCGGCGATCGAGGGTCTCTCTCTGCTCGGCATCTCGTTGATGCGCAAGCCGCCCCGGTGGAAAGTCGGCGCGGGGATCGTGGCGATGCAGCTGAAGCTGATGCGCCGTACACCCGAGGAGATCGCGGCGCTCCCTTCGATGGAAGACGAACGCCCTCGGCTGGCGCTCGCGTTGCTGACCTCGATGATGGGCTCGGTCTATCAAAGCGGCGACAACGATCTCTTCGCGATGTGTGCGCTTTCGGCTGCGCGCCTCGCGCTCGAACATGGTCACGCGGACGGCACCGGCTTCGCTTTCGTCGTCTACGGCATGTTGCGGGTGATCGCTTTTCGCGACTTGAACGGCGCGCGCAAATGGGCCCGCCTGGGCCTCGCGATCTCCGAACGTTACGACGCGCCGGGCACGCGGTGTAAAGCGCAGGTCGTCTATCAACAATTCGTACACCCCTGGACCGAAGATCGGTTGGTCGAACGCGAAGAGGTGTTGCGCGCGCATGCTCTCGGACGTGATGGCGGCGAGCTGACCTACGCAGGTTACGCATTCGGGACGGTGCTCACTTCGTTCGCCAAAGGGCCGCAGCTCGCGGAGACGGAAGCTCTGGCGACGATCGGTCTGGCGTTTGTCGCGCGGACTGGAGATCCGGGCACGACGATCTTCACCCGCGCGTTGATCGATTTTTACCGGCAGCTCCGAAATGGAGAGACGCTCGTTCCCACGCGCGTGCTCGGCGAAGAAGCATACGCGGCGCTCGGTGCAAGCTGGCGTTTATGGTGGCAAGGGCACCGTGCGCTCGTCGCGCTGTTGACGGAAGATCGCGTGCAGCTCGATGAAGCGGTGCAGGCCGGCGAGATCGATCAAGAAGCGGGCAACGCGTCGTGGATGTGGTGCGTCTACCGTTTTGCGGCCGCGATGCGCGTTGCGATGCGGATCGGGGAAGGTCGATCGACCCATCGCGAACGTGCGCAGCTCAAAGACGTGCTCGATTTTTTCCGCAAGTGGCAGCGCGTATGTCCGAAACAAGCGAGCGCCTATCTCTATCTGCTCCAAGGCGAGCTGGCACGCGCGCGCAATCGTCGTGAGGCTGCGGATCTTTTGGCGCGAGCCGTAGAGGCGGCGACCTGCGCCGAACAACACCCGATCGCCATTCTCGCCGCGAAACGCGCGGCCGAAGAACACCGCGATCTGGGCGCCTCTCACTTGGCGCACGCCTTTGAGGTGTTGGCCTCCGAAGCGGCGCTTGCCTGGAATGCTCCCGCGCTCGCGCCTGCTCGGACGAAACGCGTACCACAGATCGCGGGCGTGCCTCAGGAACCCTTGTTTCAAGCATTGGAGTTGCTCGCGCGCGAGTCGGATCCACAGCGTCTTGCGGAGGCGGTCCTGTCCCAAAGTGCAGTGCTCGCTTCCGCCGATCGCGCGACGCTTTATCTTCGCCGAGCCGGTGCGTGGCGTGCGGTCGCGGGTGCGCGTTCTTTGCAACCGTCGATCTTGAGTGCGGCGCTGCTGTCCGCGGAGACACATGTCTTCGCTGATCCAGAGGACAGGTCGTCGAAGTTGTGCCTGGTGCCTCTGTGGCGAACCTCGGAGGTGGTCGGCGCGCTGCTGCTCGAAGGGAAACAGCTCGATGCGAGCGCGACACCGGCGCTGGCGGTGATCGCCTCCTCGATCGCGGTGTTGCTGGAGAACGTCCATCTGCAACGCGAGCTCTCCGCCGCGCTCAGTGACGCGCGTTCCGCAGAGAAGGTGAAAGCCGTGTTGTTGGCGAACGTGAGCCACGAGCTGCGGACACCGCTTCACGGCATCCTCGGGACCGTCGAACATCTGGAAGCGGAGCCGCTTTCAGCGCGTGCGCGCGAGCTGGCCGGTGAGCTGGGCTCGGCGGCGCTCGGTTTGCGGCGGTCGCTCGGTGCGCTGCTCGAATACGTCGATGCGGAATCCGGCGAGCTGGCCCTGGAGCACGTTGCTTTCGATTTGCTCCACCTGATCGAAAGTACAGTGGTGCCGCATCGCGCTCGTGCGGAAGGGAAGGGCCTCGAGCTGCTGGTGCTGTTCTTGACTGATCTTCCTCGCGGCGTGAAGGGCGATCCGATCCGTGTCGCGCGTGTGCTCGATCAGGTGCTCGACAACGCAGTGAAGTTCACCGCGGAGGGATCGATCTCGATCACCGTGGATCAAACGCCGCGCGACGATGGACGTTTCGAGCTGTCGTTCTCGATCGCCGATACCGGATCGGGCATGAGCGAAGACGAACGCGCGCGTGCCTTCGATCTTTTGCACCAGCAGGATTCGTCGAGCACGAAGGCTCACGCCGGCCTGGGCATGGGCTTGCCGTTTGTGCGGCGGGCGATGCGCGTGCTCGAGGGGCGGGTGTCGATCGCATCGCAGCGCGGGCAGGGAACACGTGTCGAGCTCGCGCTCCCCCTGGTCGCGTTCGATCCAGTGATCGAGGAGGTGGTCCCGAGCACCGAGGTCGACGTGGCGCGTCGTTTGGTGCTCGTCGCCGAGGACAATCTGGTGAATCAGAAGCTGATGTCGCGAACTCTGGATCGCCTCGGCTACGCGCACCTTGTCTGCGAGGACGGTGAGAAGGTGACGCGTGCGTATCGCGAGCGCGCGGCGGAAGTCTTGTGCGTGCTCATGGATTGCCAGATGCCGGTGATGGACGGTTACGAAGCCACCGTGGAGATTCGCGCAGTTGAAGCGGCTCGTAAACTTCCGCGCACGCCGATCATCGCGGTCACGGCGAACGCCATGGCGCAGGATCGGGAGAAGTGTCTTAAATCGGGAATGGACGAGCACCTTCCCAAACCTGTCCGTTCGGCCGAGCTGCAGGCGGTGTTGGAGCGTTTTGTCGGACTGTCTCGAGATGGGTTGAATGATCCGAGGTATCCCGCGGCACGTATCGGCGGGAGTGAGCTACAAGTCGCTGGCTAGTGTTCCGACCGGCTTCCGTGGTTCATTCTCGAACAGCCGACCACGGAGGCCTGATGCAGCGCTCGCGGATCCTCGTTTCTCGTCCAATCGCCTTGGTTTTCACCCTTTCGTTCGCTTGCGCGGACGATCTGGTCCCAGAAAATGACGCGCCACCGATCGACACCACCGCGCGCGGTGCATGCCCGGCGATGGGCTCTTGCAGCGCGACACCGCGAGTCGATCTTTCGACGACATTGTTCTTGGGGACGCCGTTTCCAACGAGCATGGATCCCGGTGAGAAGATCGCTGCACGCGCGGTGATGCAAAATACCGGACCTGGCACTTGGGACAGTAACCGCATCCGCTTCAACAGCACGCATGAGCCGCGCTTCTTCTTCGGCTCCCCATACTCGAGCGTCGTGCCGACGATCGCGGTCGGCGGTTTGTCGAATCACGACGTCATCGTCCGCGCGCCGCTGATTCCCGGCACGTACACCTACGATTACGTCATGCGCGAAACGATCCAGAGCGGCGGCTTCAACTTCGGCACCCACTTCACGCAGACGATCGTGGTGCAGCCGCAACAACGTGTATGGGACTGCGCGTACGTCAGTGACACTTCGCCGCGTTTGGTCGGCGTCGGTCGCGGAACGTCGGTGTCCTTCACTCTACAAAACAGCGGACAAGGCACCTGGCAGCCGAGCCTGTTCCGCCTGTGCGAGAACGACAACAATCAATGGGGCGCGCAAGAGTGTGAAGTGCTCTCGCAAGCGGTACCACCCGGCGGACAGGTCACGGTCAACACGACCTTGTGGGCGCCGACCACGCCGGGAACCTATATTTTACGGCGCGAAATGAAGGACGTCCGCAGCACCGGGGTGCAGCTCTTCGAAGACGATCCGGCGCGCGCGTGTGTGCAGTTCTCAATCACCGCGCAGCTGTGCGGCGACAACATTCCGTTCAACGATCCCAGCGAACAATGCGACGACGGCAACACCATCAACGGCGACGGCTGCAGCGAGTCTTGCCAACATGAAGGAGCTCGGGTGGTCGATCTGTTGAACGATACCGCCGATCGATCTGTCTTCGGCAGCTCGCTCAACCGCGGCTTGGGGAACGTGGTCTTCGGCAATGTGGTCGGCGACGACGTGCAAGATGTTTGTGTCGGCGAGATCGACGACGTTGCGGGCGTCGACGGCCGCGCGCGCGGAACCGCCGGTCGCGTCAGCTGTTACAACGGCGCGACGTTCTTCGGCGGCGCGGATGACGTGGCACCGAACGGCGCAGATCTGGTGATCATCGGTGCGACGAAAGGTGATCACGTCGGCGGCAGCGAATCCGGGCGCATCGTGATCATCGACGTCACCGCCGACGGCGTACCTGATCTCTTGGTCAGTGCTCCTTTTGCGGATGGTCCCGACGAGCTGCGCACCAACAGCGGCGAGGTCTATGTCATCGCGGGCAACGGCACGACGCCGCTTTCGGGCACGATCGATCTGCTCGCGCCGCCACCCGGCGTCAGCGTCACGCGAATTTTCGGCGCCGCTGCGAACGACAATTTGCGCATCTTGGGTGCGGGCGATTTTGACGGCGATATCGCGCGCGATCTGGTGATCAGCGCAGCCGGCAGCGATACAAACGGCGCAGAAGCGGGCGCGATCTATATCGTCCAAGGCGGTATGGCCCTTGGTACAGGTGTGACGATCGACCTCGGGACGACGACCCCGTACGCAACCTTGCTCGGACCTTCGCCCGGTGAGCCGATCGGCCTCGCCGCGGCGATCGGCGATCTGATCGGAACGACGTTCCGCGATCTGGTGATCTCGTCGCGCAACATGACCTTTCTGGGCCGCGCAAATGCGGGCGTCGCGTGGGTGATGCAAGGCCCGATCGCACCCGGCACGTACAACTTGGCGACTGACTACGGCCTGCGTTTCGTCGGCGGAAGCGCGGGGGAACATCTCGGCTCGGCGATCGCCATCGGCAACGTGAAAGGCGCGACCAGCCGCCTCGATCTCGTGCTCGGCATCCCCAGCGCGCGCGATGTGTTCGGTGAACAGATCGGCCGTGTCGATGTTTGGGAAGGACCGATCACCGTTCCACCGGGCGATCGCACCATCGACACCGCAGTGACCAGCGCGAGCACGCAGATCTGGGGCATCGATGATGACGATCATTGGGGCTCGAGTATCTCGCTCGGACAATGGAATCACGATTCGCGCGCAGACATGGCGATCGGCGGTTCGGCGACGGACGGCCCGGGCAACACGCGCGATGCTTCCGGTGAAATGGTGGTGGTGCTCGGCCACCAAAATTTGCCCGCGCAGCTCTCGCTCGGCCAGCCCGCACCGCTTCGCGTCTACGGCGCGAACAGCCGCGACATGATGGGCGCGCACGTTTTGAATACGGCGTTCGGCACCGATCTCGACGGAAACGGCCGCTTCGATGTTTGTGTCGGCACCTATCGCGGTCTTGCGCTGCGCGAAGGTCGCGTCGACTGCTTTGCTGCTCCCTGATCGAGACTTCGCCTCTTCGCGTCGCGCGCACCTCACTCGCGCGCAACAAGTCTCACGTGACATGTAACGCGCGCGAAGAGTGACAGTCAGCCTGACTGTCAGCGCTTCACCGTTTGGCATGAAGACTGAATTTCCACTCTCAATGTGTTGACCGATCCTACGAAGTGCCCGCAACAATCGCGCATGCCTCGCGCGTTTCTCCGGTTTCTGTGGGCATCTTTGTTTCTTGTTTTGCTCGCGGTGCCGCTCGGTGCATCCGCGCAGAATCCGGTTTCGGTCTTCGATACATCGTTGACGGAAGGGAACGCGGGCTCGTCGCAGATGACGTTCAACGTGACCTTGGTGCGAACTTCCTGCGCGGGTTCGTGCACGATCAATTGGGCGACGTCGGCGATCGCCGGCGGCGCGACTGCGAACACCGATTACACGACCTCGACCGGACAGCTCTTTTTTCCTCCGCCCTTCGTCGCGTGTTTCAATCAGACGCTGCAGTTCTCGGTGCCGATCATCGGCGACGCGGCCTCGGAGCCGTTCGAGAATTTCAACGTCACGCTTTCGGCCCCGACCGGGAACTGTACGCTCGGCGATGCGTCGGGCATCGGTACGATCAACAACGACGACGTCGTCTTCAACGTGTCCGACGCATCGTCGATCGAAGGTACAGGTGCCGCGAGCGCTCAGGTCATCAACTTTACCGTGTCGCTGCAAAATCCGACGGTCACCAGTCCCTTCGTGAGTTACGCGACCTCCGACGGAACTGCCGCCGGCGCAGGTGTCGACTACACTTCGGCCTCCGGTTCGCTCCAATTCAGCTCCACCGTTTCTTCGATCACCGTGCGTGCTCCCTTGATCGGTGATGCGCTCGACGAAGCGAACGAAACGTTCTTCTTGAACCTCTCGGGTGCTCAGGGCGGAACGATCGGCGACGGACAAGGCCTCGGCACGATCATCGACGATGACGCTGCGCCGAACGCCTCGATCAACAATCCACGGCCCGTCGCCGAGCGCGATACCGGTACCCGGATCATCGGCTTCAATATCCAGCTCGATGCGGCGAGTGGACAGACCGTCACGCTCAACTGGGCCACCGCGGATGACACGGCGACCGCCGGGCTCGACTATGTCGCAGCCAGCGGCACGGTCACGTTTCCGCCGGGCACCACGAACCAACCGATCGACGTCACCATCAACAGCGACGTGATGGACGAAGACAACGAACGATTCTTCGTCAACCTGTCCGCTGGGACAAACGTGACCATCGCCGACTCGCAAGGTTTCGGAACGATCACCGATGACGACATCGAACCGACGCTGAGCATCAGCGACGTGTTGGTCACCGAAGGCGATAGCGGAACGACGCTCGCTGTTTTCTCCGTCAGTTTGAGCGCAGCGAGCGGTCGCACGGTCGATCTCAACTGGTTCGCGAACGACGCCACCGCGTTGAATACGTCGGACTACCAAGACGCGGAAGGTGGCTTCTCTTTTCCGCCCGGCGTCACTTCGCAAACGTTGGCGGTTTTGGTGAACGGTGACGAGATCTTCGAAGGTGACGAAACTTTTACCGTCGATCTCGGTCCGCCTTCGAATGCCTCCCTGGCCGATGGTACAGGTGTCGCGACGATCATCGACGACGATCCCGTCCCGGGGATCACTATCAACGACGTCACCGTCAGCGAAGGAAACAGCGGCGGCGTGACCGCGTTGTTCATCGTTTCTTTGTCGAATCCCAGCGCCGGCGTGGTCAGCGTCGCTTATGCGAGCGCGAATGGCTCGGCGACCTCGGGCAGCGACTACAATTCGGCGACCGGCAATCTCTCTTTCGCCGCCGGAGTCACGGCCGTCACCATCCGCGCCACTGTCCTCGGGGACACGCTCGACGAAGCGAACGAAACCTTCGTCATCAACCTCTCGGGCGCGCAGGGCGGCACGATCACCGACTCCCAGGGGCAGGGTACGATCAACGACGACGACGCTTCACCGTCGATCTCCATCAGCGACGTTACGGTGACCGAAGGTAACGCGGGCAACATCGTCGCCTCCTTCGTGGCCACACTTTCCTCGGCGAGCGGGCAGGTGATCACCGCGGCCTACGCGACGGCGAACAATAGCGCGGCGGCGCCCGGCGACTACACCTCGACTTCGGGAACCGTCACTTTTCCCGCAGGAAACGCCGCGCAGACGATCGCCGTCACTGTTCTTGGGGACACGCTGGATGAGGCGCTGGAGACGTTCTTCGTCAACCTGTCCAATGCGACAGGTGGTGCGACGATCGCCGATCCGCAAGGCATCGGCACGATCACCGACGATGATGCGGCGCCTTCGATCTCCGTCGCCGATGTCACGGTCACCGAAGGCAACAGCGGCACCACCAATCTCACCTTCGTCGCCGCTTTGTCAGGGGCCAGTGGCCAAACGATCAGTATCAACTATGCGAGCTCCAACGGCACGGCGACCGCACCCGGCGACTACACCGGCGCGAGCGGCACCTTGAGCTTCGCTCCGGGCAGCACCTCACAAGCGATCACCATCGCGGTCGCCGGCGATACGTTCGATGAAGCAAACGAGACGCTCAACTTCACGCTGACCGCGCCGGTCAACGTCACCATCGCCGACGGCGCCGCGCTCGGCACGATCACCGACGATGATGCAGCCCCGGCGATGTCGATCAGCGACGTGGTGGTCACCGAAGGAAATAGCGGTACTACAATTGCACAATTCACGGTCACGCTCTCCGCGGCGAGTGGCCAAACGATCACTGCAAACTATACAACCGCGGCCGGAACCGCACTGGCCGGCACCGACTACACCACGGCCGGCGGCACGCTCACTTTCGCGGCGGGCGTGACCACCCAAACGATCAACGTCACCGTCCTCGGCGATGTGCTCGACGAGTCGAATGAAACTTTCTTCGCCGATCTCAGCGCGGGCACGAACGTCACCATCGCCGATACGCGCGGCCAAGCGACGATCACCGACGACGACGGCGCACCGGCGATCTCCGTCAACGACGTGGTGGTCACCGAAGGAAACAGCGGCACCGCGACGGCGCAATTCTCCGCCACGCTCTCCGCGGCCAGTGGCCAAGCGATCAGTGTAGCTTACGCTTCGGCGAACGGAACCGCGCTTGCTCCCGGCGACTACACGGCCGGCAGCGGCACGTTGAATTTCGCAGCCGGTGTGCTCACGCAAACGTTCAACATCACCATCGCCGGCGACACGTTCGATGAAGGCACGAATGAAACGTTCGTCATCAACCTGTCGAATCCGACAGGTGGCGCGACGATCTCCGACGCACAAGGTTTGGGCACGATCACCGACGACGACGCGGCGCCGAGCGTCTCCATCAACGACGTCACCGTCACCGAAGGCAACGGCGGTACCACGCCGGCGACCTTCTCCGTCACGCTCTCCGCGGCGAGTGGCCAAACGATCAGTGTGGATTATGCGTCGGCGAACGGCACTGCCACGACTCCCGGCGATTTTGCGGGGGCCAGCGGCACGCTCACCTTCCTCCCGGGAACGACGACGCAGACCGTGTTGATCAACGTCAACGGCGACACGCTCGATGAAGGAGCGAGCGAAACATATACTGTGGTGCTCTCGAACGCGCTCAACGTCACCATCGCCGACGGCTCCGGCGCCGGCACGATCACCGACGATGACGGCGCACCTGTACTTTCGATCAACGACGTTTCCGCCGTCGAAGGCAACAGCGGCACGGTCACTTTCACCTTCACCGTTTCGCTCTCTGCCGCGAGCGGTTTGTCGATCGGCGTCGATTGGGCGAGCTCGAACGGTACTGCGATCGCACCCGGCGATTACGCCGCGGGCGGCGCGCGTCTGACATTCGCACCCGGCACGACGACCCAAACCTTCGGCGTCACCGTCAACGGCGACACGTTGAACGAGGTCAGCGAGTCCTTCAACATCACGCTCTCGAATGCCTCGAACGCAGCGATCGCCGATAACACCGGGAGCGGCACGATCATCGACGATGACGCGGCGCCGTCTTTGTTCATCAGCGACCTCACCATCACCGAAGGTAACGCGGGCACCGCTGTCGCGACCTTCACCGCGCAGCTCACCGCAGCGAGCGGCCAAGCAGTCACCGTCGACTGGGCCACAGCCAACAGCAGCGCCGTTGCACCCGGCGATTATGCCGCCGGCTCGGGCACGCTCAGCTTCGCGGCCGGCGCGACCTCGCGCACCTTCACCGTCGCTATCAACGGCGACACGCTCGACGAAGCGAACGAAACTTTCTTGGTCAATCTGAGCAACGCCACGAACGCGCCGATCGTCGATGCCCAAGCGATCGGCACGATCACCGACGACGATGGCGCACCGGCGATCTCCATCGCCGATGTCACCGTAACCGAAGGCAACGCAGGTACGGCGAATGCGGTCTTCGCGGCGACTTTGTCTGCGGCCAGTGGCCAAACGATCACTGTCACTTGGACCACGGCCAATGGTACGGGCTCGAGCGGCGCGGATTACGTCGCTGCTTCCGGTACGCTCACTTTCGCCGCGGGTGTCACGACCCAAAACGTCACCGTCGTGGTCAACGGCGATACGCTCGACGAAGCCGATGAGACGTTCACCGTCACCCTGAGCACGCCGGTGAATGTCACCATCGCAGACGACGCCGGGCTCGGAACGATCACCGACGACGACGTGACGCCTGTCCTTTCGATCAGCGACGCCAACATCACCGAAGGCAACGCCGGCAACACAACGGCCACCTTCACCGTGACGCTCTCCACGGCCAGCGGTCGCACGATCTCTCTGGACTTCGCCACGGCGAACGGCACCGCGCTCGCTGGTAGTGACTACACCGCGGCCGCCGGCAACCTCTCTTTCACGCCGGGAAGCACCTCGCGCACCATCTCCGTTGCTGTCCTCGGGGACACTGTCGACGAAGCGAATGAAACCTTCGTCGTCGATCTGAGCAACGGCACGAACGTCACCATCGCCGACACGCAGGGCATGGGCACGATCAGCGACGACGACGGCGCACCGGCGATCTCCATCAACGACGTCACCGTCACCGAAGGCAACGCAGGCACGGTGAATGCGGTCTTTGTGGCAACACTCTCCGCGGCTTCGGGTCTCTCGGTCAGCACCGACTATGCAACCGCCAACGGCACGGCGACGTCCGGCAGCGATTACACCGCAGGTTCGGGCACCCTGGTCTTTGGACCAGGTGTCTTGACCCAGTCGATCACCGTGGTGGTCAGCGCGGATACCGTCGACGAGCTCAACGAAACGTTCTTCGTCAATCTGACCAACCCGGCGAACGCCACACTGCTCGATGGACAAGGTCTCGGCACGATCACCGACGACGACACGGCACCTGTCCTTTCGATCAATGACGTCACCGTCACCGAAGGCAACGCGGGAACAGTCAACGCGAGTTATACCGTCACCCTTTCGGCCGCGAGTGGCCAAACGGTCACCGTCGACTACGCCAGCGCGGGCGGAAGCGCGACCAGCGGCACGGACTTCGTCGCCGCGTCCGGCACGCTGAGCTTCACCGCCGGCCAACTGACCCGAACACTCACTGTGGTCGTGAACAGCGACGTTCTCGACGAAACGAACGAAGCGTACAGCGTGGTCTTGTCGAATCCGACCAACGCAACGATCGCCGATGCAACCGGCGCCGGCACGATCACCGACGACGATACGGCCCCAAACGCGTCGATCGCCGATCTGTCGATCTCCGAAGGAAACAGCGGCACGTCGAACGCGGTCTTCACCGTGTCCCTGTCGGCCGCGAGCGGTCAGGCGATCACGCTCGCCTACGCCACCGTAAACGGAACGGCGCTCGCCCCCGCAGATTACACCGCAGGCGGCGGCACGCTCACTTTCGCGGCCGGATCGCTGTCGCAGACGATCACTGTACCGGTCGCCGGCGATACGCTCGACGAAACCAATGAAACCTTCTCCGTCGAGCTGAGCACCCCGGTCAACGTGACCATCGCGGATGGGGCGGCGCTCGCTACGATCACCGATGATGATGCGGCCCCCTCGTTGTCGATCACCGATTCCGCGCTCACAGAAGGTAACACCGGCAGCGCGAACCTGACCTTCACCGTCACGCTCTCTGCGGCCAGTGGCCAAACGATCAATGTCGATTACGCCGGCGCGAACGGAACCGCCGTTTCGCCCGCGGACTACGCCGCCGCTTCCGGCACCCTGTCCTTTGGACCAGGTGTGCTCACTCAGACCTTTGTCGTGGCCATCGCCGGCGATGTGCTCGACGAAGCCGACGAAACGTTCACTGTGACACTCTCCAACCCGGTCAACGCGGCGATCGGAGACGGCGTCGCCACCGGCATCATCAACGACAACGACGGCGCACCTTCGATTTCCATCGCCGACGCGACGGTCACCGAGCCCGCGGCCGGTACCGCCAGCATGAGCTTCACCGTCACGCTCTCCGCAGCCAGTGGCCAAACGATCAGTGTCGCTTATGCCACTTCCGACGCAACGGCCGTCGCCGGCGCGGATTACACACCGGCGAGCGGAACGTTGACCTTCCCCGCAGGCACCACCTCACTGACGATCTCCGCCACCGTCCTCGGCGATGTCCTCGACGAAGCGAACGAAACTTTCACCGTCACGCTGACCACTCCCGTGAACGCCACGCTCGCCGACGCGACCGGCGCCGGGACGATCACCGACAACGATGCCCCGCCGTCCGTGTCGATCGCCGATGCGTCATTGAACGAAGGCAGCGGAGGCACCACCACTTTGACCTTGGTAGTCACGCTCTCCGCGGCCAGTGGCCAAACGATCAGTGTGGATTATGCGAGCTCGAACGGCACCGCGACCGCGCCCGCCGATTACACGGCCGCAAATGGGATTTTGAGCTTCGCGCCGGGCGTGCTCTCGCAGTCGATCAACCTGACGATCGCCGGCGACACGATCGACGAAACAAACGAGACGATCACCGTGACCTTGTCGAACGGAACGAACGTGACGCTCACCGATGCGACAGGCATCGCCACCATCACCGACGATGATGCGGCGCCGGCGCTGTCCATCGCCGACGTCACCGTCACCGAAACAAACGCAGGCACGCTCGCCGCGACCTTCACCGTGACGCTCTCCGCAGCCAGCGGCCAAACGGTGACCGTCGATTATGCGACGGCCAACGACTCCGCGGTGGCACCGGCCGATTTCGTGGCGACGAACGGCACGCTCACGCTGCTCGCCGGCGTGTTGTCGCAAACGTTCACCGTGACCATCAACGGCGACACGTTCGACGAAGCGAACGAAACCTATCTGGTCAACCTGACGAACCCGGTGAACGCCGTCCTCGGCGACGGCCAAGCGATCGGCACCATCACCGACAACGACGCCGCCCCGACGATCAGCATCGCCGACACCAGCATCACCGAGGGCGGGACGATCAACTTCACCGTCACGCTCTCCGCAGCCAGTGGCCAAACGATCACTGTGGCTTACGGATCGGCTGACGCGACCGCGACCTCACCGAGCGACTACCCGAGCACCGGAGGCGTCCTGACCTTTGGACCAGGTGTCCTGACACAGTCGATCGCCATCCTCACCGTCCCGGATACGCTCGACGAGCCCGATGAAACGCTCAGCATGGGCATCTTTTCCGCGACGAACGCCACCGTGCTCGACAACAACGCGATCGCCACGATCACCGATGATGACGCGGCCCCGAGCGCGTCGATCGACGACCTCACTGTGGCCGAAGGGACAGCAGCCACCTCGAGCTTGATCTTCAACGTCACGCTCTCTGCGCCGAGCGCGCAAACGATCACGCTCATCTACGCCACCGCGAACGGTACGGCGGTTGCGCCCGGCGATTATACGGCGGCCGGCGGCACGCTGACTTTTGCGCCCGGTGCGATCTCGCAACCGATCACCGTCGTGGTTCAAGGGGATGCGCTCGACGAAGCGGCGGAGACCTTGACCGTCACTTTGTCCGCGCCGGTCAACGTGACGATCGCCGATGCGAACGGCACCGGAACGATCACCGACGATGACGCCGCGCCCTCGCTCTCGATCGCCGATCAGACGATCACCGAAGGAAACGCCGGCACCGCCGTCGCCACCTTTACCGTCACGCTCTCCGCGGCCAGTGGCCAAACGGTCAGTGTCGCCTACGCGACCTCGAACGCCACCGCCGTTGCGCCGGGCGACTACACCGCGGCGAACGGAACCTTGTCCTTCGCGGCGGGTGTCACCACCCAAACCTTCACCGTCAGCGTCATCGGCGATGCGATCGACGAAGCGAACGAGACGTTCACCGTCACGCTCTCCGCTCCGGTGAACGCGACGCTCGCCGATGCAACCGGAACCGGTTCGATCACCGACGACGACGGAGCACCCCAGCTTTCGATCGCCGACATCACCGTCACCGAAGGCAACGCGGGGAGCTCTCTCGCCACTTTCACGGTCACCTTGCTTCCGTCTTCGGGCCAAGCGGTCACTGTCAATTGGGCCACTGCAGACGGCACCGCCCGCGCGGGCCTCGACTACACCGCGGCGAGCGGCGCGCTCAGCTTCGCGATCGGCGCCACCACCCAAACGTTCACCGTGAGCGTCAGCGGCGACACGCTCGACGAAGCGGACGAAAGCTTTGTGGTGAGCTTGAGCCAAGCGGTGAACGCGACGATCAACGACGCACAAGCGACCGCGCTGATCGCCGACAACGACGCTGCACCCACGCTCTCGATCGCCGATGCGACGATCGCCGAAGGCAACGCCGGCACGGCCGCGCTCGACTTCACGCTCACGCTCTCCGCCGCCAGCGCGCAGGCGATCACCGTCGACTACTCGACGGCTAACATCACCGCGATCGCGCCCGCCGATTACACCGCGGCTTCCGGCTCGGTCACTTTCGCCCCGGGCGTGGTCACCCGCCTGATCTCGGTGAACATCGCCGGTGACGTGTTGAACGAAGCGACCGAGGGCTTCGCCGTCAATTTGTCGAACGGAGTGAACGTCACGCTCGCCGATGGACAAGCGACCGGCACGATCACCAACGATGACGCACAACCGTCTTTGTCGGTCGCGGATGTCACCACCACCGAAGGCAACACCGGCACGACCAACGCCGTCTACACCGTGACTTTGTCCGCCGCGAGCGGCCAGACGGTCACCGTCAACTATACGACCGCCGACGGCACCGCGACGGCGCCCGCAGACTATTTGGCACAGAACGGCACCCTGTCCTTTGGACCAGGTGTCCTGTCGCAGGTGCTCAACGTTCCCGTCCAAGGCGACGGCACCGACGAGCCGAACGAAACGTACGCGCTGACTTTGAGCGCAGCGGTGAACGCGACGCTCGGCGACGGCACTGCTGCGGGCACCATCACCGATGACGACGCGGGACCTGTCCTTTCGATCACCAGCGTCACGGTGACCGAAGGTGCAGGCTCCGTCACCGCCACGTTCAACGTCGACCTCGCTGCGCCGAGCGGCCAAACGGTCACCGTTCAGTACGCGACCGCCAACGGCACCGCGACCGCGCCCGCCGACTATACGGCGGCCTCCGGCGCGTTGACCTTCACCGCGGGCGTCACCACCCGATCGATCAACGTCACCGTGCTCGCCGACCTGCTCGACGAACCGAACGAGACGTTCACCGTGGTCCTCTCGAATCCGGCGAACGCCACGATCGGAACCGGCACCGGCTCCGGTACGATCAACGACGACGACGCCCCCGCGGCGATCTCCATCGCCGACGCGACAATTGCCGAAGGAAACGCCGGCACCAGCAACCTGACGTTCACCGTGTCTTTGTCCGCGGCCAGTGGCCAAACGATCAGCGTCAACTACGCGACCGCCGATCAAAGCGCGACCGCGGGCGACTACGGCGCACGCAGCGGCATCCTGACCTTTGGACCAGGTGTGTTGACGCAGACTTTCACCGTGCCCGTCACCGGCGACCTGCTCGACGAACCGGACGAACAATTCGTGGTCAACCTGAGCGCGCCGGTGAACGCCAGCATCTCCGACAACCAAGCGGTCGCCTCGATCACCGACGATGACAACGCGCCATCGTTGAGCATCGCCGATGTTTCAGTGACCGAGCCGAACGCCGGCACCACGGGGCTCACTTTCACCGTGACCCTGTCCGCAGCCAGCGGCCAAACGGTCAGTGTCAACTATGCAACCACCGACCAAAGCGCGAGCGGGACGGACTACGTCGCCCGCAGCGGCACCCTGTCCTTTGGACCAGGTGTGCTCACCCAAACGGTCGTCGTCACCATCAACGGAGACGTGCTGGACGAGCCGAACGAGACCTTCGCCGTCAATCTCTCGAACGCGGTGAACGCGGCCATCACCGATGCGCAAGCGATCGGCACGATCACCGACAACGACGGCGCACCTTCGCTCAATGTCGCGAATACCAGCCTCGCCGAAGGTGACTCCGGTTCCGTGACCGCGACCTTCGAGGTGACGCTCGCGAGCTCGAGTGGCCAAACGATCAGTGTCTCTTATGCGACGGCCGACCTGTCCGCGACCGGCGGCGTCGACTACCTCAGCGCGTCGGGAACGCTGACTTTTGCGCCCGGGACCACGGTGCAAAACGTACAGATCACGGTGAACGCCGATCTGCTCGACGAAGCGGACGAATCGTTCGAGCTGGTCCTCTCTGCGCCGGTCAACGCCACGCTCGGCGATCCCTCGGGTAACGCGACGATCCTCGATGACGACGACGCGCCGTCGATCTTCATCTCGAAGCTCTTCGTCGGCGAGCCCACCGGGGCACCGGCCGACGCGATCTTCACCGTCACCTTGTCCGCGCCCAGTGGCCAAGCGATCAGTATCGACTACGCGACGATCGACGAATCCGCGCTCGCCGGCCAAGACTATCAGCTGGTCACGGACACCCTGATCTTCTTGCCAGGTGAGATCGAACAGGAAATCCTGGTTCTCATCGAAGGCGACACGCTTGACGAAAGCGACGAAACCTTTGTGCTCGCGCTGAGCAACGCGATCAACGCGACCACCGCCGTCGATCGCGCCCGCGCGACGATCACCGACGACGATGCCGCACCTGCGTTGTCCATCGCCGACGTCTCGGTGATCGAAGGCAACGGCGGCACCAACGCAGTGAATGTGCTCCTGAGTTTGTCGGCGCCGAGCGGCCTCGAGGTCCGCGTCGACGCCTCGACCGTCGATGGAACGGCGCTCGCCGTCGAAGATTACGCCGCGCTCAGCGAAACGTTGGTCTTCGCGCCCGGTGAGCTGGAAAAAACCGTTGCGCTCGAAATCGCCGCCGCCGCGCTCCCTGAGCCGGAGGAGTCGTTTTTCGTCGAGCTCTCGAACGCCGTCAACGCAACGATCGCCCGTGTTCGCGCCGAAGTGTCGATCTCCGATGACGACATCCCGCCGGATCTGGCGCTGGTCATGCTCCCCAGCGCCGATTTCACGGTCGGCGAAGAAGCGACCTATACGGTTTCGCTTTCGAACATCGGTATCGGCCCGACGATCGGCCCGATAGTCCTCACCGATCGTTTCCCGGAAGGCCTCAGCTTCGTTGCTTCCGAAGGAGAAGACTGGACCTGTACCGACGACCAGGGTCTTCTCACGTGCACCAGCACCGCCGTGGTCGAAGCGGGCGAAGCGCTCGGCGAGCTCGTGCTCACCGTAAACCTCGGGCCGGAAGCGTTCCCTTCGGTGACGAACACCGCCACTGTCAGCACCGCAGCGGAGCTCGTCTTCTCGAACAACACCGCGGCTGCATCCTCCGAGGTCACCGGGGCCGCAGATTTGGTGATCATCAAGAGCCGCGAAGTGGCCGCCGCGCCGCTACCTGGCCAAGAGATCAGTTGGCTTCTCACCGTGACGAACCTCGGTCCGAACGCGGTCTCCGAGCTCTTCGTCGTCGATCAGATGCCCGCCGCCGTTTCCGAGGTCCGTTTCTCGCTCAACGGCGAGGGAGACTACGATGTCTCCACCGGCCTCATCTCCGGCCGCGCGTTAGAGATGAACGAAACCGTGGAGCTGGTGGTCACCGGCTTGCTCGCCCAAACCGCGACCGGTGCGCTCACCAACCGCGCCTTTGTCTCGGTCCCAGTGCGGTTCATCGATCCGAACGCCGCCAACGACAACGCGGTGCACGTCTCGATGATCTCCGGCGAAGGTGATTGCGACGGCGACGGCCTCACCGACGAGGTCGAGCGGATGCGCGGCACCGAGCCCTGCGTGGCCGACACGGATGGCGATGGTTTACCGGACGGCATCGAGATCCTCGGTATGAATCCGACCGATCCACTCAACCCGGACAGCGACGGCGACGGCTTGTGCGACGGCCCGCTCGACGTCGAAGGCAAATGTGTCGGCGGCGAAGACACGAACATGAACGGCATGATGGATCCGGACGAAACCGATCCGAACGACGAGGATACCGACGACGGCGGTGTGAACGACCTCGAGGAGCGCGAACGCGGCACGAATCCGCGGGAAAGCGCTGACGACCAAGAACGCGGCTGCGACTGCCAAGTGTCCGAAAGGACAGGTGCTACGTCACCGAGCTGGCTGCTCTTCGCGGTGTTCGCCGCCGTGCTCCTCTCGAGGAAGTTTTCTCGGCACCGCGCGTAGCACTCTGGGCGTGACCAAAACCGCCGCTTTTTTCCTGCTGAGCTTGTTCGCCTTCACCGCCTGCAGCGGCGAGTCGCGCCGCGACAACAACCCGAATCCTCCACCCAAAAAGCCGCCAAACGGCACCGAAGTCTGCGGCAACGGCGCGATCAACGGCACCGAGCCCTGCGATGGCAGCGCCTTCAGCCTCTCGCGAGATTGCGCGCTCTTGAACCTCGGCACCGGTCAGCTCGGCTGCAACGCAACCTGCCAGCTCGATCTCTCGACCTGCAGCTTTCGCGACTACTGCACCGCGAACAACCTCTACGCGAACATGCAGTGCGACAACTGCGAGCTGCTCGGCGGCCCGGCGGATCCAGAGTGCAACACGGCTTGCGCCGCCGACGGCGTATGCGGCGATCGTTTCGACGAGCTGACCGGACAATGGACCTGCCGCCGCCGCGGTCTGATCGATCCCGACTGCGGAACCTGCGGGAATCAGATCATCGAAGGCGCTGAGCTCTGCGACGGGCCTACCTTCAAACCCGGAAGCAACCGCTGCGAAGATTGGGGCTACGAAGAAGGCACGCTCGGCTGCTCGAATTGTCTTCCGACCTTCGCCGAGTGCCGCGCCGCGAGCTGCGGTGACGGCGCAGTCGAAGGTCCCGAGCGCTGTGAAGCCGGAATGCTCGGTAGCGCCACCTGCGAAGCGGCGGGATTCGCGGGCGGCATGTTGACCTGTACTTCGACTTGCGGATTTTCCTACGCCGGCTGTGTCGCGCCGGGCTGCGGAAATAATATTGTCGAAACCACCCTCCAAGAAGAGTGTGAGTCACAAAATCTAGGCGGCGCGACCTGCGAAACTCTGGGATATGCGGGAGGAACTATCTCCTGCAACGCGGGTTGCCGTTTGGAGACTTCGGCCTGTATTTTCCCCGGCTGCAATAACGGCCTGATCGAAGCGCCGCAAGAAGAGTGCGAGACGGGAAATCTCAACGGCGGAACCTGCCAAAACCAGGGATTTGCGGGCGGAACGCTCGCTTGTTCTTCGTCGAGCTGTACCTTCGATACTTCCGGCTGTGTCGCGGCCGGCTGCGGAAATAATATTATCGAAGAACCGACGGAACAGTGTGAGTCGGGCAATTTAAATAATTTGACCTGCCAAAGCCTGGGATTTTTACAAGGCAACTTAGGCTGCGACGGAAATTGTCGCTACGATACCTCCGGCTGTGTCGCCGCGGGCTGCGGAAATAGTATTATCGAAGCGCCTGCCGAAGAGTGCGAAGGTTCGAACCTCAACGGCCAAACCTGTCAGACACAAGGATTCCTCGACGGCACGTTGAGCTGCACCAGCTGTCAGTACGATACGACGACGTGTGAAGGCCGCCCCTGCGGCGACGGCGTCTCGCGCGGCCTCGAGTCTTGCGACGGCGGCGACTTCACCTCCTCGAACGACTGCAACATGTACGGCCTCGGCTTCGCGAACATGACCTGCACCGCTGATTGCCGTCTCGATTTCAACGATTGCGGAAGCTCGACCGACTTCTGTCTCACGAACAGTTTTTACGGCGACGGCGTTTGCGACGACTGCGTCGCGTACGGGGGCACGCTCGACTCCGACTGCACCGGTGGCTGCGGATCGAACGGCACCTGCGTGAGTTATTACGACGGTCCGATCGGCAGCTACACCTGTCTTCGCGCCATGGGCGCGAACGATCCGGACTGCGGCTGCGGCAACGGACAAGTTTCGCCGACGATCGCCGGCGGACTGATCCCCGAGCTGTGTGACGGATCGGGCTTCTTCACCGGCGCCGCCGCCTGCACCGACTGGAGGTTCAGCGGCGGAACGCTGAGCTGCGGCCCAGACTGCCTCCCGAATTTCAGCAACTGCACGCCCTAAACGCACGCTCGAATGTAAACGTGTGTGCGTCTTCGCAGGATCCAGCCTGACCAACGCTCATCGGCCGTTCAGACGATCGTCACCTCGAAGCATGGAATTTTGTGCGCGAGCGTAGAAAATCATCGCTATGACTCGCACGTCTGCCCAGATCGTCTCGCGCGTCGCCCTTTTTCTCTCCGCGCTGCCGCTCGGGTGCAGCACAGCGGATGAATTCGAGGTGAACGACGCGCCCGTCGAGTCGAGCGCCGCGCTCTCCTCTGAATTACCGCGCGTCCGCGGCATCACGCTCGAAGTGCCGATCGAACATACGTTGGCATCGGGCGGCGTCGAAACTTTGGTCGGACGCAGAACAGGTCCGATCACTTTCGCAGGTCCCGGAGAGCCTCCACTTCCGATCTATCTCAATCGCAACGGCGGCACCTATTCACCGGGCAACGACGACTCCCGACAAAATACTTCGATCGTCCCGAACCGCCGCTCCACCGTCGATGCATACGCGGGTACGAACGCGCAGTGGAACGAGATCGTCACCTGTCTGATCGACATGTTCGCCGCTTACAACGTGGTGATGGTCGAGACCGAGCCTGGGGCCGGCGAATATATCGAGTCGGTCATCGGCGGCTCTCCACAACAAGTGGGTTTGCCGAGCGGAGTCGGCGGTGTCGCGCCGATCGATAGTTTCCAGTGCAATATTATTCCGAACGCCATCGTCTTCACTTTTTCCGCCGTCGTCGGAAATGATCCGCGGACCTCGTGTGAAATTGCGGCCCAGGAAATTGCCCACGCTATTTCTCTCGATCATGAATATCACTGTCCAGATCCGATGACTTATCTCGGCGGCTGCGGCGATAAGTCTTTCCGCGATTTCGACGCGCAGTGCGGTGAATATCAGCCGCGCGCCTGTAACTGTAATCGCCAACTGCACAACAGCGTGGAGATTTTGACCGAAAAACTCGGCCTCAATACAGGCCTGCCGCCGGTGATGCCGCCAAACGATCCCATCCCGCCGGTGGTGCAAATTACTTCGCCCGCCGACAATGCAAACCTACCGCAGGACTCGACGATCACCGTCACCGCCGACGCGAGCGACGATATGACTTTGTCGGCCACTGAATTAATTTGGGAGTTCAGCAACTCTGTTTTCGGCTGTCCGTACAACGGAAATGCCGGCGCGGTGACTTGTACGCGTTCGGGAAATACTTCGACCTGGAATATTCGTGTCGGCCAAGGCGATCGCCGCTTCTCGGTGCGCGCGCGCGATGCGGCAAACAACGTCACCACGACGCCGGTGCGCACGATTCATCTCGGCACCTCGACTCCGCCTCCGATGGATCAAAATCCCCCGGTGGTCGGCGTGACCTCGCCGGCCGACGGCGAGACGTTGACTGCGAATGCGACGATCCGCGTGGTGGCCACCGCCACGGACGATCAAGGCCTCGCGGGTGTCGAGCTCGTGTGGGGCGCGAGCACGACGAGCAACTTCCCCTGTCCGTTCAACGGCACGGGCGTCAGCTGCACCACCAGCGGCGGAACGTATACTTGGGACCTCGCGGTCGGCGTCGGCACGCGCCGCTTCTCGATTTCGGCGGTCGATCTCGCGGGAAATCGCGCGGAGACGCAGCAGCGCCAGATCTTCTTGAGCACCGAAACCGGCATGCCGCCGACAGGCGCAGACACGGTCGCCGAGCCGAACAATACGGCCGGCGAAGCGTTCCCCGCGCGTTGCGGAAACGCGATCGACCTCGTGGTCACCGCGGGCAATGAAGACTGGTTCACCTTCGATGCACCGGCGAACACCAGCGTCCAAGTGGTGGTCGGTGCGGCCGCCGGCACGGTGATCGGCGTGGAGCTCTACACTGCGGACGGCGCCACGACGCTCGCCTCGACGGCGGATGTTTTGGGCCAAGGTGGCTCGGTCACCGGCCTGTCCCAAGGACCAGTAATCCTCTCGAAGATCACCACCAACGGCGCGGCCACCACCTATCGATTGACGGCCCTCTGCATCAACACCGAACCGCCTGTGAACCCACCGACCGACGACGGCCTCGAAGAAAACGATGCGCCCGCGAACGCTTCGCGCGTCAATTGCGACGACGTGCGCACCGGTTTGACCGCCGCGGATCCCGACTATTTCGTGGTCAATGTTCCCGAGGGCCGGACCTTGACCGTCGCCATCGCCGGCGTGGGAACGCAGTCGACGATGCTCGACGGCAACGGCGTGGTGGTCGAACAACCCGCGCAAGCTGCGGCCGGTGATCTTTGGATCAGGGTCGAGCCGACCGCCGGCTCCACGACGTACGACGCCCGTTTCGACTGCAATCCGCGCGGCGAGAATCCGCTCGCCCCCAACGGAGTGAGCTCCGGCGATCTCGGCGGAGGTTGTGCTTGTAACGCCGAAGGCGGCTCGCCCGCGGGCTTGTTGCCGTTGGCCTTGGTCGGTCTCTTCGTCGCCTTGCGCCGCCGCCGATAACCCGTTCCCGGAACCTCCGCGCGAACGCAGGAGTCGCGGCGAAGGGAAGCCGTCGAATGAATTGATCGCCATCGCGCCGGCGCCCGCTTAGCGTAAAAGGGAAGCGATGAGCGCGACGAAAGAAATGGCGTGGTGGCGTGAACCGACGCGCGCGCAGTGGACCACTTTCGGCGCGGCGTGGACCGGATGGGTGCTCGATGCATTCGACTTCACCATCTTCCTCTTGGCGATGCCGGCGATCTCCAAACACTTCGGGGTCAGCCACACGGCGACCGCTTTTTCGATCACCTTGACCTTGTTGACGCGCCTCGCGGGTGGATTCGTCGCCGGAAGTATCGCGGATAAGTACGGCCGAAAATTGCCGTTGATGATCTCTATCGTCTGGTTTGCGGTTTGCGACGGCGCTGTCGTTTTTGCTCCGTCGTTCGCTTGGGTACTGGTCTTAAGGACACTGTTCGGTTTCGGCATGGGTGCGGAGTGGACTTCGGGCTCGACCTTGGCCATGGAAAATTGGCCTGCGCGAAGCCGAGGAATTGCCTCTGGTGTCCTGCAGGGCAGCTGGGCGGTCGGATATTTTATGGCCGCTTGGGTCTTCGGATTGGTGGAGCCGATCTGGGGATGGCGCGCCTTGTTCGCCATCGCGGTGCTGCCGGCATTGTTGGTGTTGCCGATCCGTATTTGGGTCCCCGAGAGCCTGGAGTTCGAGAAACAAAAAGCGAGCGGTGTTGCGCCGCGTTTTGCGGAGCTGCTCCAAGAAGACGTGCTCAAGAAGCTCGCTTGGGCTTCGGCGATCTTGGCGCTCGGCTTCGCCGCTTATTACGGACTGACTTCGCTCTATCCGACGATGCTCGCCAAAGAGCTCGCGCTCGATTCCATGGGTGTGGCGCGGATGGTGGCCTTGTTCAACGTCGGCATGATGGTCGGCGCGGTCGCGTGCGGTGTGCTCGCGTCGAAGACAGGCGTGCGCATCGCCGTGTTCGTCCCGGCGGTGCTCATGGTGCCGTGTTTGCCGCTTTACGTCGGTGTCGCCGGGCCGCTCGGATTAGGCGCATTTTTAGGCGGTTTGCTCGGCGCAGGATATTCGGGGGTGACGCCGGCGCTGCTCGCGGATCTTTTCCCGGCGCGGATACGCGCGCGTGCTTCGGGGCTCGTCTATCACATCGGTGCGGGCTTCGCGGCGTTCGTCCCGCCGCTGATCACCACACTGACCGCGCGCTGGGGCTACTCGTTGCAAACGTCGATCGCGTTGGTCTCGGGCGTCGCGCTCATCTTGTTGGCCATGGTCATTCCGCTCAAGCCTCGTGCTGCGCCGCTCGAAGACGAAGGCGCGTCGATCTCACCGTCGGCTCACGCGTAATGGGCGGCTGCTTCTCGGTGCTCGCGTTCGACGTGTTTCACCAACTTCTCGGGTGCACGAACGATCGCGAGCGGGCCCCATCCCACGGCCCAGTTTCGCACTTGGATCAGATCGGAGACGTCGAGCTCCAAGCGGACACCGCCGTCCTCTAAACGCTGCAATTTTTGCGACGGATGCCAGGTGCGCGCTTCGACCAGCTCGCGAGCTTCGGGCGCAAAGTCGATCACCACGTGTTCGGTGTAGTCACCGAGATAGATCCCGAACGCGCCGTTGAAGTAGCGATCGACGCGGAAATCGTCGGGCATGTCGAACGCTTCCCCGCGCACTGCTTCCGCGTCTTGAAAACGTTCGACCGCAAAAGTGCGCGCGTGATCCGGCTCGGAGTCGACGCGGCCGATCGCGTAGAGGCCCTGTTTGTAGAGCACGATCGCGTAGGGCGCGAGTTTGCCGCGGGTGATCTCGCCCGACTTCGCGCGGTAAGCGATCTGCACCCAACGCCGCCGCAACACACCGGTGAACAAGGCATCGAGCACTTCGTCCTTTTCGGCGTAGGACTTGGTCCCGCCGTCGGGGAGATAGACGAATCGATCGCCGAAGCGGATCAGCTCTTTTTTTTGTTCCTCGGGCAAAGTCGCGACCAGCTTGTCGAAGATGCTGTGTAGATCTTCGTGAAGTGGTGTTCCTTCGAGCACGTCGAAGACGCGGCGCGCGGCGAACAACGCGTATCGTTCGCGTTGAGAGAGCGTGACGTCGATACCTGTCCTTTCGGTCAGGCGGACGCCCGGGTTCTTTCCCAACATCACGTGTTCCCAAGAGTGACCGGCTTGATCGAGCGCGTCGAGGTCGCGTCGGATCTGCCGCACCGTGACGGCGAATTCTTCGGCAAAAACCGCGAGCGTCGCGCCGTCGGGCTGCGCTTTCAAGCGATCGAGGATGCGCATCACGCGCGCGGTCTGATTATATTTTCCTTTTTGGCGGCTCATCGTCGGCGGGAACGCGACTCCGCGACTTCGGCGTACGCCACCGCGCGCGAGGGATCCGCGAGGAGCTCGAGCAACTGTTTGCCATACTTCTCGGAGAGCTTCGGGCCGACGCCGTTGATCTCTTCCATCTGTCCACGATTGGCGGGGCGCTCCGAAGCGAGCCCGTAGAGCACGCGATCACTCATGATGCGAAACGCCGGGACGTTGCGCTTTTTTGCTTCGTGAAGTCGCCAGGCGCGAAGGGCTTCGACGAGCTCGGTCGGCGCATCGGCGCGCGCTTCGTCGATCGCTCGTTTCGCGGCTTCGGTCCGTTTGCGGCTCTTTCCGGATTTTTTGCCGCCGAGCGCGCCGCTCTCGATGCGCTTCGCGATCTGGATCTCGTTGAAGGAGCCCGCGTCGGCGGCGCGGCCTTGCGGGGTGAGGCGCACTTTTTGGAAGGCGATGCGGCGTCCGTCTTTCACGAACTCGTCTTCCTCGATCTTCACCAAACCCGCGCGCGCCAGCCCGGAGAGATAGTCCTCGAAGGTGCGGCGTTCAATGGTGTTTTCGCCGAAACACTCGCGGAAAACCGTGCCCGTCGAGGTCGGGCCGCCTCTGCCGAGCAGCTCGACGATCCGCGCAAGGCGGCCGGTCTCGATCTCATCGGCGTTTCGGTAACTCTGCACCACGATGCCGCCGTGGGCGCAGGCGTCGCAGATCCCGCAGGGTGTGCCGGGATCGGTTTCGTCACCGAAGTGCCCGATCACGTGCAACATGCGGCAGCCGTGCGCTTGAGCGAAACGTGCGATGTCTTCGGCCTGGCGTGCGCGGTGATCGCGCTGTGCTTGATAGGAGCGCTCCCAACCCGCTGCACCGCGGGTCATCGATTCGTCGGGATCGATCAGCGCTCCGCCGTGGACCCAGAGTTTTTCCAGAGCGCGGTCGAACGTGTCGTCGCTGATCCGCAGGCGTTCGCGAAGCGCATATTTCGGGATCGGATCCGCGCCGAGACCTTCAAAGATCCGCGCCAACACCGGGACCGGCGGATAGTTATTCTCGAGAAAGAAATCGAGCATCTTTCGATCGGCGAAAGAGTGGAGCAACACCGCGCGCGAAGGTGCGCCGTCGCGCCCCGCACGGCCGATCTCTTGGTAATAACCTTCGAGCGTCTGCGGCAGCGCGGTGTGAACCACGGTGCGGACGTTCGCTTTGTCGATGCCCATGCCGAAGGCGATCGTCGCCACCACGACTTGGAGCTCACCGGAGATGAAACGGGACTGCACCGAATCGCGCGCTTCGCTGTTCATGCCCGCGTGATAGGCGGCGACGCCATAATCGCTGTTTAATGCGGTGGCCAGCTCTTGGGCTTCGGCGCGCGTGGGTGAATAGATGATCGCCGGACGCCGCTCGCGATCTTTGAGCAGCGCACGCACCACGCGAGCGCGTTCGGGCTTGGAAACTTCGACTGACTCGATGGCGATGTTGGTGCGGCGGAAACCGTGGATGAAACGTTTCGCGCCTTGTACGCCGAGCTGTTCGGCGATGTCATTTTGTACATTGCGCGTCGCGGTCGCGGTCAACGCGATCACCGGAGCGGGGCGCAGCTCGCGGATACGTTGCCCGAGCATGCGATATTCGGGGCGGAAATCGTGCCCCCACTGCGAGATGCAATGCGCTTCGTCGATCGCCACCAACGTGGGTCTTCTTTTCGCGAGCAGCTCCGGAAAACCGGGCACCGCGAGACGCTCCGGCGCAATGAACAAGAAGTCGAGCTCGCCGTTCAGATAGGCGCGGCATACAGCGCGGGAATCCGCGCGGGGGCGACCGGAATGGATACGTTCCGCGCGGAGACCGAGCTGGCGCAGCTTCCCGACTTGATCTTCAATCAGCGCGATCAGCGGGCTGACCACCAAAGTTGTTCCACCACGCGCCAGGCCCGGGAGCTGATAACAAAGCGACTTGCCCGCGCCCGTGGGCATCACCAACAAGACGTCGTGGCCCTCGCTCGCCGCGCGACAGACCGCTTCTTGGTGCGGGCGAAATCGTTCGTGATGAAACGTCTCTTTGAGCAGCTCTGCGAGATCGCGTGAGCGCGGCGCAAACAAGGGGAGCGGCGGAAGCTCATCGCGCGGTGGCGGCGAAGACGGGCGGGGTGGGGGCGAAGGATGGCGGGGCGAAGGCGGATGCGAGGGCGAAGGCGAGCCGCCGAGCGCGCCGCCGACGACCTCGCGTACGTAGTCCTCGATCTGCCGCATGAAGGCTGCGAGGCCTGCTTCACCGCGTTGGATCGCCGCGAGCTTCGCTTCCCATTCGCCGGTCATCGCTGCGCTCTTCACCATCGGATGAACTCGGTCGATCAGGCGGATACCTTTCTCCGTCGCCCGCAACATCTTGCCTTCGCGCACGATGTACTCGCGCGCGACCAGCGTTTCGATCATCGACGCACGCGTCGCCGGCGTGCCGAGACCACAATCTTTCATCGCGCGCGAGAGCTCTTTGTCGTCGAGGTCGCGGCCCGAATTTTCCATCGCGGTGAGCAACGTCGCTTCCGTGTAACGTTTCGGCGGCCTGGTCTCTTTTTCTTCCGCTTTGACCTCGCGCACCGACACTGCTGTACCTTCGGCCAGTATGGCCGGAAGGACAGGTTCCTCTTCCGTACGTCTGGTGACCACGTCGAGGACTTTCCAGCCGGGGTCGAGGATCATCGTTCCCGTGGTCAAGAAAGGATCCTCTCCCACGCGTGTGACGATGGTGGTCACCGAGGATACCTGATCTTTGTGCCAGGCCGACAGCAGCCGGCGGCAGACCAAGTCATAGATGTGGCGCTCGTCGTCCGGGAGCGAGACGTGCGCGGGATCGAGCGCAGTCGGGATGATCGCGTGATGGTCGCTGACCTTGGCGTCGTCCACGTAACGCGAGGAGAGCGGAACGCGACCTGTACCTTCGGCCACTGACCCGTCGTACAGGGGAGCGATCGCCGCGACGACCGCCGGCAACTGCGACGCGACATCGTTGGAGAGATGGCGGCTGTCGGTACGCGGATAGGTCAGCAGCTTCCGCGTTTCGTAGAGCTTTTGCGCGAGATCGAGCGTCTTTTGCGCGCTATAGCCGTAGAGGCGGTTCGCGTGGCGCTGCAGCTCCGTCAGGTCGTAGAGCAGCGGCGGCGGCATTTTTCGCGTGGTGCGCTCCAGCGATTCGATCTCGCCGCGCCCGAGCGTGGCCACACGTTTGACGATCTGGCCTGCTTCCACGCCGTCGCCGGGGAGCCGGTGATCACGTTCGCGATCCTTCTTCTTGAACCAGCGACCTATGTATGGCGCGTCTGCGCCGGTGGGGCTGAAGGTCGCGGCGACCTCGCAATATTTTTCGGGGACGAAGTCGCGGATCTCTTTTTCGCGATCCACCACCATGGCCAAGGTCGGCGTCTGCACGCGCCCGACCGAGTACAGCTCGTCGCTGCCGATGGTGTACGCGCGCGAGAGGTTCATCCCCACCAGCCAATCGGCTTGCGCGCGGCCGCGGGCGGCGTCGGCCAAAGCGTCGAAGTCCCGTGATGGACGCAGCGAACGAAAACCGCGGGCGATCGCTTCCGGCGTCAGCGAAGAGATCCACAAACGTTCAACCGGTTTTCGCGAACCGGAGAGCTCGTAGATTAGGCGGAAGATGTGCTCGCCTTCGCGTCCGGCGTCGGTCGCGGCGATGACCTTCTCGACACGTTCGTCGTTGAGGATGCGCGCGATGACGTCATACTGCGAGCGCGTCGCATCCATCACCATCAGCGGCCATTTTTGCGGGAGCATCGGCAGTGCATCGCGCCGCCACGTCTTCCACTCGGGATGGATCTCGTGCGGCTCCGCGAGCGCGACCAAGTGGCCAATAGACCAGGTGACCACATAGCCACCTCCTTGGAGATAGCCTGGCCCGGTTTTATGGGCGCCGAGCGCGCGCGCGATGTCTCGCGCTACGGACGGCTTCTCGGCGACCACCGCGATCATCGATGGAGCGCAGGATGATCCTGCGATCGATCTCGCGCAAGTCGCTTCGCGCGAACGGAATGATTTTCGAGTTTTCCGAGCTCAATAAACGTAGTCAGACGCGCTTCGCGGGAGCAGTTTGTAGTTCGCGAAGGAGTGATGATGCACGCCGGTGATCGATGTCAGGAACGTCCCCGACAAGGGACGCGGGCTCAAGCGGTAGAGCTGATCGTCGATGCGCAGGCCCGAGGTGAGCATAAATTCCCCGAAATCCATGGGTGCGTCGGGGTTGTCGCTGAGGACGGTGACGCTGCTGACCCGCACCAAAACACCTTCGAATGCTTCGCCGAGCGATCCACCGTTGGCGATGTCGGCCGGATCGACTTCTTGTGGCAACGGCGCCGATCCGCTGCCGACATATTCGTGCTCTTGGTACTCGATCTCCGTGACGTCGAAGTATTCGGCGTAGATGCCGGTGATGTTCAAGATGTCGCCTTCGCGCACGCTGAATGTGCCGACGCGCTCCAAGGGAACGAAGATCAAGATTCCACTGAATGGACCGCCGCCCGACTCTTGAACCCAAAAGCTGCCCGCGCTGTCGCCCGAGGCTTGGATCGCGCTGACGATGACGTTTTGCAGGCGTACCAAGGCACCGACGGCGGGTCGACCCGCGGCGGTCTCATCTTGAAGTGTGCGGATGGAGATCGCCGTCGCCGGCATCCCGGCATCCGGGCTCGTGGCGTCTGGAAAGCCGCGGCCCGCGTCGAGCTCGGGGCGATCGGCGCTGACCTCTGCGTCGCGATTCGGAATGACACCGGTGTCCGCGGGCGGAGCTACGCCGGTATCAGCAGGCGTGATGATGCCGCCATCAGGATCGGTTTCTTCGCCGAAGTCGCGGCGGATCAGGGCGCCGGTCCGCCGTTCCTCGCCACAGGCCGTCGCGAGCTGCACCAGCAACAGGCCGAACAACAATGATCCACGCGCATTCATCGAGAGCTGTTTATACGCGAAATCGGGGCGCCGTCTTCCTCGGTCGCCTCCAAGTCCGCCGCCGCATCCGGCTCTTCTACATCTCTTTCACCCGCGCCCTCGCGGATCAATCGGACGAGCTCCTCCGTGGAGACTTTCGCAGCGGTATCGGCGCCTTCCAGAAGATCCGCGACCAATTTCCGTTTCTCGGTGTGGAGCGCGAGCATCGCTTCTTCGATCGTCCGTCGCGCGACGAGACGGTAGACCGTGACCGGCCGTGCTTGCCCGATGCGGTGCGCACGATCGGTCGCTTGATCTTCGACCGCCGGGTTCCACCAAGGGTCGAGGTGCATGACGTAGTCGGCGGCCGTCAGATTGAGACCGGTGCCGCCGGCCTTCAGCGAGATCAAGAAGAGCTCGGCCTCACCGCGCTGAAACGCGTCGACGATCCGCGCGCGTTCGCTGCTGGGCGTGGAGCCGTCCAGATAGAGATAGGCGACGCCGGCTTGATCGAGCGCGCGCCGGACGAGCCCCAAATGCCGCGTGAATTGGCTGAAAACGAGCGCGCGGTGCCCCTCTTTTTTGAGGCCGTCGACCAGCTCCATGAAACGCGCCAGCTTGCTGCTGGGGATCGGCGAGCTGTCTTCGTAGAGCCGTGGATGACAGGCGAGCTGGCGAAGTCGCGTCAGCGCAGCGAGCACGCGGAACCGTTTTTCCTCGAACGCTTCGTCGCCGTCGCCCTTTTTCGCGAGATCTTCCAACGCTGCGGCGCGCACCGCTTCATAGAGACGCCGCTCATCGGCGGACAGCTCGATCTCCACCCGGATATCGGTGCGCGGCGGAAGCTCTTTCGCGACTTCGCTCTTCGTGCGCCTCAAGACAAAAGGCCGGATGATCGTCGCCAGCGCGAGGCGCCGAGTCGGATCTTTATCGCGCTCGATCGGCGAGGCGAAACGGTCGCGGAAAGAATCGAAGCCGCCGAAGAGCCCGGGCGAGATCGCGCGAAACAAGCTCCACAGCTCGCCAAGATGATTTTCGATCGGCGTGCCGGTCAATGCCACACGCCACTTCGCATCGAGGTTGCGCACCGCCCGCGCGCGGCGCGTGGTGGAGTTCTTGATCGCTTGGGCTTCGTCGATCACCAAGGTGCCGAAAGAAACTTGTTCGAAGCGGGTGATGTCGCGCGCGAGGAGACCGTAGCTGACCACCAAGACATCGCCGGCTCTGAGCTCGTCCAACGCTTTGGCGCGATCGAGCTCGCGATACAGAAGTGGGGTCAGCTGAGGTGCAGCGGCCTGAGCTTCGCGGATCCAGTTGAAACATACCGAAGTCGGCGCGACCACCAAGGACGGGCCTTCGTTCTTGCGCAGCTCGAGCACGGCCAACGTTTGGATCGTCTTGCCGAGCCCCATGTCGTCGGCGAGGCACGCGCCCGCGTTCCAATGCGCGAGACGCGCGAGCCAGCGATAACCGGCGAGCTGATAGTCGCGCAGTGCGAGCGCGAGATTCGGCGGTGGAGGATCATAGCTGTTCGCTTCGGCGATTCGTTCGCGCAGCTCTTTGAATCGTTCGGGCGCATCCAGCTCGCCGATGTGATCCGCGAGCTGTTCGAGCGCCAACATTCCGCTCGCGCCGAGGTGCAGCTCTCCGTCGGTTTTGGCGATCGCGTCGTCGAGGGTGCCGAGGTGCGCGCGCAATTCATCGGCGATCGCCACCCACTTTCCACCGGCGACGCGCACGAAGCTCTTCTTCTTGCGTGCGGCTTCCAAGAGCTCTTTGAGCTCGACCTTTTCGCCGTCGACCTGCACGCCGCCGGAGATCGTGAACCAGCTCTTTTTGTCTTCGAGCTCGACGCGAAGATCTTGCGTCGTCGCTCTTCGCGTCACACGCCATGGCTCACTCTTCGGCCACTCGACGTCGATCTCCGTCGCGTGTTCGCGCAGGCGCCCACAAAACGCGAGCGCCCGTTCGAGGTCGTCGATGATCCAGGTGTAGCGCGGATCTTCTTCGTTCGGTGTCAGCTCGAGCACCGAGAACCAACGGCGCGCGACGGCGATCTCGCGTTCCAGATCGCGCTTCGTCGCCACCAGCTCACTGCCTTCGATCCCGAGCACGTCGATCGCGCCTTCGGCCGGCGGAAACGAAGGCCCGTTCGGCAACGGACGGACGAGCGCGTCGACACGCAACGACGCTTCGATCGGCTCCATACGAAACACGAGGCGCGAAGCCGGCGCGACACGCCGCCCGCTGAAGCTCTCCGGAAGAACCAGCGTCAACACGCGGCCCAGCTCCGGGAGACGGCGGATCAGCTCGCTCTTCGAATCCGCGGGGAAAGAGAACGTGTGTCGTGCGAGCGCGTGCAGCAACGCGCGTTGTTCGCCGTCGAGCGCCAAAAGAGTGAAGGTCTGCGCACGCAGATCGAGGCGGTGCACGATGTCGGTCGCCGCGGGATCGTTGATCAGCGCGAGCAACGTCGACATCTCCAGCATCTCGCCGTCGAGCCGCGGAGAGAGACGGAGCTCGCCGCCGGGCTCCTCTTCGAGGAACAGCTCGAGGCGCCCTCCGCGCACCGAGATCGTCTGTTCGGGATCGTTCCCGTAGAAGACGCGCGGGTGGTGCACCAACATCGAAATCGCGCGCAAAACACGGGGAAAAGAGCGCGACAACAACATCGCGCGCTGGTGCGGTGTCAGCCGCAGCCACGGCGGCGAGATCATGTCGAGCACGCGGCGATCCGCCGGCAGCGACAACATCTCGGGCTCTTCAGAGAGGCGCTCAAAAGAGACCGGTTTCGGTTTGCCGAGCTCCCCTTTTTTCCCGCGTTTTTGCAGCCAAGGCAGAAGCTCGAGGCCGTTCAAGCTCGGCTCGATCTGCCACCACAGTCGATAATCTTCGCCGCGCGCGATCTTTTCGCGGCCGCGGCTGATCGCGGCGTCGATCGCTTCGATCGTCCCCGACCAACGCGGCTTCTCGAGCAAGGCGATCAACTTGGCGATCGCCGGTTGTGGATCCGCGAGCCTCTCGATCGCCAGCTCGATTGCGGCGATGGCATGCGTGCAGCGATTGTGAAATCGCGGCGTACACGTGCAGCGCGCGTGCACGACCAATTCTTCGTACGGATCGAGGTCGATCAACACCGTCGAATACAACACGCCGCTTCGACCGAGCTCACGCGCTCCCGTCTCTTGATAGTTGTAAGTGACGCGCCCGCGATCGTGCTCCACCGCGTTCAGTCGTTGCTCCACGAGGCGCGCTTTTTCGCGTGGTTTTGCGTAGCGCCGAGCTTCGGTACGCGCAGCAAACAAGGCATCGTAGAGACGTCGCGTCCCTTTGCGCTCCGGCGGTACCTGCGCGCCGAGCCACGTCTCTTCTTCGGCGAGCGCGCGCGCGGTCTCTGCGGCGGAAGCGGTGAGATAGCTCCACACGGCGCTTTTGATCGCGTCGATCTCTTCGGCGTCGAACTCTTCCTCGAGCAACACAACGTCTTCGGCCATGTTGTCGAGCGAGAGCGACGGCACCAACATCTCGCGCAGGTGTTGCCGGCCGCGCGCACCGGTCGCCGCGGCGCGCACGCGTTTGTTTTCTTGGCCTTCGAGCGCCAGCGAAAGCGGAGCTTCGAGCTGCTCGGGAATGTTCGCTTTCTCCGCCCAAGCGAACAGCTCGGGCTCGCTCTTCGGCCACGGCGCTTCCTCCGGCCGCCGATGTTTCTTCGAACGCGCCTCGAGCGGAAGGGACGCCAGTGTCTGCCGGATCAGGTCCACCAGCTCTTCGGATTCGACGGCCGCGTTTTTTTGCAGCCAGCGTTGCGCGTCTTGGTTGTCGAGCAGATCGCGGATCGTTCGCATCTCGAAGCGCCGCGCCAGCGAAGCGATCAGCGGCCGCGCGAAGGTGTTGTTCGCGGCTCGCGCGAGCAGCTCATCGATCGAGAGAGAGAGCTCCGACTCGAGCCCGAGCGCAGAGGCTGCGGTGCTCAGCTTCGGGAGCGTCGTCGCTGCCGCAAGCTTCGGATGCATGGCGCAACGTTCGGCTTAGCACGCTCAAAGGGACTGCGCACGTTACCTGGGGAAATCGTCGGCGAAGCTGTGCATGTCGACCTGTCCGTGGTGGTTGCACATCGCGTCGCGCGCTTCGCGGGAGCGATCTTCTTCGTCCATTTGCCACAATCCGAGCGTCGCAATCTCCGGGCTCGGCACGGTAGCGGGGACAAACGCACCGGCATAGGGAGCGCCGACCCGCAGGTGAACACCGTCGAGCTTGAGCGACGCGGTGGTGTCGATGCTCGGCGAATACAGCTCCATGGAAGCCGCGGGCCAAGCTGCGACTTCGGCGGGAGCGGAGCAGGGTGTGCCGCCGACGAAGAGCTGGACCTTCGCGACGCGCTCATCGGACGTCTTTCCGATCTGGAGCGCAACATGAGTCCACTGATCTTCCGGCCAGGGCATGCCGCAGTGAAGCTGAAATTGGATGTTCGGATTCTCGGCCTCGTATTCGAAGCTCAATCGCGGAACCTGACCTTCGATGGAGAGCTTCCAGTCGTTCGGGATCCCGTCTCCGGCGAAGAGCGTCGTCGACCTATGATCCGGTGCGCCTTTGAAGCGAACCCACGCTTCGAGTGTGGTCGGCGCAGGGAGCGAGAACGCGCCGTCCCAACCAAAAGTAATCTCGCGCTCTGTGCCCGCGACGTAAGAGCGATTCGCTGCCGAGCTCGCCGGACATCCGACCGGAACCTCGGGCATCGCATCCGGATGGGAGCCGGCGTCGGGTTGATCGTTTGGAGGCATCGCGACGTCGGCGACGCCTGCATCGGGCAGCGCGATCACCGGCGGATCCTCGATCACCGGACACGCCTCGAACCACGGAGGCGCGCCGTCGTGTGTCGGTTCGAGCGTCGACGATTCGCAGCCGCACCTTCCGCATACCTGTCCACGAGTACAGGTCAATCCCAAGCGCTGTTCACAGCTCGACGTGAGGAAGAGCCAAACATGGAGCGTGATGCCCGGCTCGAAACGTTCGATGGTGCGCGTCGCCGACACAATTGTTTGGCCGCGCGACAACAAACTGACCGTGAGCTCGACGTCGTCCCCGCCCGGTTGCAGCACGCCAAAACTGGCTCCGTCTTCCCAAGCGATCGGTTCAGGCCGAGACACAAGCCCGGCCGAGCGCGCTTCGAGCACCAGCTGGTCGGCCGACCCGTCCGGAAGATCAGTCCCGACATGGACGATCACCGTGCCCGGACGCTCCGGTACGCAGGCGACGAGAATGGTCGCGAAGAACAAAGAGCGCTTCACAACCCGAAGAGCGCGCATGCAGAGAGGATCGGTTCACACCCAGCAAGAGCGCAAACTCGCTCGCGGCAGTTGGATCATGATCGCCGGTCCAGTAAGGTCGCTACGATGAGATTGCGCGAGCTCGCCCGCACCGATGTGGGGCGACACCGTGAAGGCAACGAAGACTTCTTTCTTACCGATCCCGACCTCGGCTTATACGTGGTGTGTGACGGGCTCGGTGGACATGCCGACGGAGAGCTGGCCGCTCGCACCGGTGCGCAGGCGCTGCATCTCTATTTGACACAGCGCCGAGCGACCATCGAGCGTTTCGAAGATACGCCCGTCGGCCGCGACACGATCCTCGACTTGGTCGAAGGTGCAGCTCAGGTCGCTTGCCGCAAAGTGTTCGAGCTGCGCGAAGGTGCCGGTGCATCCCGCTGCGCGACGACGATGACCGCGGTTTTGGTGCTCGGCGATAAAGCGGTGATGGCGCACGTCGGCGACAGCCGTTTGTATCTGCGCCGCGCGCACGAGCTGCACCAGCTGAGCGAAGATCATACGTTCTTCGCAGAGCTGAAGAAACGCGGCGAAGTGGTGCCGGATCGGTTGCTCGGAAGCAAATATACGAACGTCGTCTCGCGTGCGCTCGGCCAAGCAGAGCTCGTCCAAGCGGACACCTTGATGTTCGATCTTCTGCCGGGCGATTTGCTCTTGCTCGCCACCGACGGGCTCACCCGTTACTACGACGACAACCGCACCATTCTTGCCTTGCTCAACGCGAACGACAAACCGTTCGAGCTGCTCGCGGATCGTTTGATCGAACAAGCGAACGCGCTCGGCGGAAAAGACAACGTCACGGTGATCGTCATTGCGGTCGACGAAGACGAAGTCGAAAGCGTCGCGCAACAAGATCGCACCGAGACCGTGAGTATGCAGTTCAATGCGCTCCGTTACGTGCCGCTGTTTCAGTTCCTCGAACATCGCGAGATCTTGCGAGTGTTGTCGGTGGCGGAGTCGCTCGAGGTCGAGGCGGGCGAGATCATCATCAGCGAAGGTGAAGAAGACGACAGCATGTACGTGACCGTCGAAGGACGGCTGCTCGTCTCCCGCGGCGGCACGCCGATCGCCGAGCTGACGCGCGGCTCACACTTCGGCGAGATGGCGTTGCTCAGCTCGCGGCCGCGTTCGGCGACGGTGCAAGCGGAAGAGAAGTCGAAGGTGTTGGTGTTGCACCGAAATCCGCTCAACGAAGTGATCCGGCAAGAACCGCAGATGGGCGTGAAGCTGCTCTGGTGTTTGGCGCGCGTCTTGTCCACGCGCCTCGACGACACGATCGTGAAGTTGTCGATGAGCACACCGACGCTCGACACCATCGACCTCTCCGAGGCGCCTTTTTGGGTGGGAACACCGAAAAAATGAGCCGCCACCAGTTCGCCACAACCTCGCCGCGATAGTTCCATCCCGCGCGACCGAGACCTCCACGAGCTCCGCCTAAATTCGGCGTGTGTCGAGCGCGCTGTTATTGTTGGCCGCCTGGCTCTACGCGTGGCGCGACACCTTCGCCTACGCCGCGAGCGTCTTCACCGCGGATACCTATCGCACGAATTTGTACGTGCTCCTCGCGGGGCTCGCGCTCTGCCTCTATCGCGCGCGTTCGCGATTCACCGCCCCCTCGCTCGGTTTTTCTCCCGCGCTGCGCCGCCTTCCGCTGATCCTGATCGTCCTTTCGCTCGCAGCCAACGTCCTCTTTGTTCGTCTCCTCGACATCCACCTCTTCGCCGCAGTGGCCTTTGGTACAGGTAGCTACGGGCTTCTCGGACTTTGTCTCTTGCCGCGTGAATGGCGCCGCGGTGCCGCCGCCGCGATCATGTTGGTGCTCGCCTTGCCGTTTGGGGAACAAGCGGACACCTACGTCGGCTTCACCGCACGCGTCTTCACCGCGAACGCCGTGCAACATCTGTTCACGCAGCTCGGGATCGAGACGATGTCCGCGAGCGCCGTTCTCGCCACCGAAAGCGGGATCGCTTACGTCGACGTCCCCTGCAGCGGCGTGAAGAGCTTGTGGACCGGCGCGGTCTTTTTTCTCGTCGCAACTCAGCTCGAAGGCGTGCGGCTCGGTGCACGTTGGCTCCTCGCCGCATTCGTCTTCGCCGGCGCGTTGTTGGCGGCGAACGTGGCGCGCGTCTTCACTATCGTCCTCCTCGCGTCGGTGCTGGAGCAGGCCCGTTTCGCCGACGTCCTGCACGAACCGCTCGGCGTCATCGGTTTCGCGATCGCGTGCGCCGCCGGCTACTTGCTGTTGCGCCTCCTCGGCCAAAAGGACAGCTGTCCGAAGGATCACGACCAGGACGCACCGAAAACCGGGCTCCCGCGCGCGCTCAAAATTCTGGCTGCCGCGACGTGCGCCAGCGGCATCTTCGCCGTGGAACCGGCACGCGCGGTCCAGACGTCCGAAGCCGCCGCGAAGATCGAGCTCGCATTCCAACACACGGAGCTGGAGCTTTCGCCGCAGGAAGCTGCGTTTCTGGGACGTGTCGGCGGCAGCGAAGCGCGCAAGATCCGTTTTCAACGCGAGAGTCTCTCCGGAACCGCGCTGTTCGTGGAGACACGCCGCTTTCGCGCGCACCACCCGCCGGAGATCTGCCTCAGCGCGAGCGGCGCGCGGATCGATTCGATCGAGGAGCTCAGCTTTGGCCGCGATCGCGCTGCCCGCCGCCTCTCGATCGACGGCGGTACACGCACCGCGCTCTATTTCTATCAGTCGGGTGAACGCACCACCGGCGACATCGTCGAGCGCATCTGGCTCGACGTCTTCCAGCGCAACGATCGCTGGGTCTTGGTTTCCATCCTGATCGATCGGCCAGTCGACGCCGGCGATCCCGCGCTTGCGGAGCTCTACGAGAGCTTTCGCCAAGGAGCACTTCGATGATCTCTTTCTTTTTCCAACTTCCGCTCCGCATCGCGCGCCACCCCGTAGTGGCGCATCTCGTCTTTTGGTTGTGGAACGGCCTGTTTATTTCGGTCGCGGCCTTCGGCCTGATCCCGGTCGTCCTGGTCTCGATGTTCCGCGAGGTGAACGAAGGGACGGTGCCCGTGAGCCTGTTCCTCACGACGTTGGTTTTGGTCGCCATTCCCTTCGCCGCGACGGCGATCGGCGCGATCTTTTTCCGCAAGAGGCCCGATGCGCTTCGCGGCTTCTTCTTCGGAGTGGAAGCGCCGCTGTTTTTGTTGGGCTTGGCCCGGCTCTTCTTGGTGCGGGAGCTGACCTCGGGCGTGATCTTCGTCTTGTCGATCTACGCGCTCGCTGCCGCAATCTACATGCGCGATCTTTTTCGCGCACCGAAATCGAAAATTATTCACCTGGCCTTGAGTACAGTATGTCTCGCCGCAGGCTCCTACATCACCGTTCTGCTCGCGTTCTACGCCGTTCCGTTGTTGATCTCTGCGCTCGACGCCGCGCTGCAGCCCCAGCTCTGGTGGAACCTCCTCTACCACCCGTTTCGTTCGATGTTCGGTGCGTTGTTCTCCATCTTCGCGGCTGCGTCGCTCTCGATCTTCGCGGCCTTACCGCTGGCATTGATCGCGCTCTACGCCGGACACTTCGCGGCCGCATTTCGCGCTTTCGCCCGCGCGCACCGGCCGGTCCCGGCGATCGCCGTCTCTTTCGTGGTCTTGCTCGCGCTCGGCGCCGGCTTCGCTCGCGCAAACCTGCAACCGCAGGCCGAAGCGTTCGAGCTGCTCGAAGCACCGCGCGACACGGACGCGCAACGCGCACACCTTTTACAGAACAGTGACAAGATACGAGCAGGCCTGCTCAACGCATATCTAGCAGAGTATCGTTATGTCGCTTCGCGCGGCCGTCTCGATCAAGGTCCCTATGGCCGCCGCGGACACATGGTCGAGCTATGGCACCAATCCGCGAAGGTCGACGTCGACACGGCGGAGCTCGTCGAAGACCTGTTCGAAGTCTTCGCGAGCCCGTGGCTCTATGACGGGAAAGAACAAGCCGCGAAAGCCGCAGAGCACTATGCGCAGTTCTTCGATGCTCCGATTCAGAAGGCGGAAAAAGACGCGATTTTGCGCGCGTTGGAGACGACGTGGGATCGCGCCGAACGCCAAGCGGGCTTACTCGACGAAGGTCAACGCAAAGTGCGCGTCGCGCGACAGGAGCTTTCGATCGTCGAACGCGGCGACTATGCAGATGTCGAGCTGCACGAGATCTACGAGAACCAAACACCGGAGCAACAAGAGATCTTTTATACGTTCTCTCTGCCGTCGAGCGCCGCGATCACCGCACTTTATCTCGGCGATACTGCAGAACGCGACCGCCGCTTCCCGTTCGTGGTTGCGCCGCGCGGAGCTGCACAAGCGGTGTATCGAGCCGAGGTCACGCGCCGGGTCGATCCTGCGTTGCTCGAGCAGATCGGTCCGCGCCAATATCGCCTGCGCGCGTTTCCCATCCCTTCGAAAGGTGTGCTCCATCTCTGGCTCGAGTACCAGGTGATCATCGATGACGGCACCATCCCCTTGCCGCAGCTTTCGGAGAAACGAAACGTCTACCTGGACCAAAGGACAGAGCGCACCAACCGCGCGATGCCGTTCTTGGTCGAAACGCCGGACCTCTGGCTTCCGCGAGCTGTCCCCGCGATCAGCGCGCGACCCGCGACCGCGCATACCGTGGTGCTCGGACCAAACCTCGCCGTGCGCGCCGAGCCGATCGACACCGCGCTTTTGATGCCGGCACCCGGGGGACGTTACGCGATCGTGCTCGATCGATCGCGCAGCATGGCGGCGCACGCCGGCGAGACCGCGCGCTCCTTTGCGTGGCTCCGCGAGTCGATCATGCCGAAAGCCGATGTCGATCTGATACTCACCTCGGCGCCGAATCGCGGTGAACCGGCGGCGTTCCTCGAAGATCCGTCACAGTTCGATCCGAAACAAACGCTCTATTTCGGCGGCCAAAATCCGCGCGAGATGTTGGAGCAGGTCTCCTCGCTGGCGACAAAGCCCTACGACGCGATCGTCGTGCTCACCGACGGTGGGAGCTACGAGTTGGTGAAAGATCAGCCGCTCTCACCGCTTCGTGCACCGCTCTTTTTGATTCACGCGGGCGGCGCGCTTCCTCCGGGTTATGACGACGGAACCTTGGAAGCGATCCAGAGCACAGGCGGCGAGGTCCACACCGATGTCCGGCGCGCCTTCGCGGCGATCGCTTTTGCGGCGCGCGCCGAAACGGGTCAGTGGGCGTACGACGATGGTTACGTCTACACCTCCATCCCCCGCAAAGAAGCGACCGATGACGAGTCGCGTTTCGCGCCGATCGCGGCACGCCAAGTGATCCGCGCTGAAACGCGTGTTCTCGCGGATAGTGGGGCCCGCAGCATCGAAACACTCGACCACATCCACGGGATCGCCAAACGTCACGGTGTCGTGAGCGCGTATTCTTCGATGATCGTCCTGGTGAACGACGAACAACGCGAACGCCTCGCCGCCGCAGAAAAAGCGAGCGATCGCTTCCACCGGGAGGTCGAAGACGGCAACGAAGTTTTGAGCAAGCCGAACGGTGGTTTCTCGGCCGTCACGGCCACACCGGAGCCGCACGAATGGGCGCTGTTCTTCGTTGCAATCGGATTCATGATCGTTTCACGCTTGCGAGGGGCTTCCACCTTCGGGACGAAAACCGCTCTGAATCGCTGGAGGACTTGAGCCCGCGCAATCACGACCGACTGATATTTCCGTGGTGCAAAGTGTTCCTCGCCCGGCCGTCGATAATGCCCCGCCGAAGAAGTGCGATCTCAAAGGACGGGTGCTGCTCATCGACGATGAGACGCTCATCCTTCGCGCGTTGACGCGTATTCTGGCGAACGCCGGTCACTCCGTGGAAACGGCGCCCGACGGTGCGACTGCGATGAAGATGATCGGCGGCGCGGAATACGATGTCGTCTTCACCGACATCAACATGCCCGGCATCGGCGGAATCGAATTGATCCGTATGATCCGCGAAGCACAACACGATGTTCCCGTGGTGATCCTCACCGGCAATCCACAGGTGGAGACGGCGATGGAAGCCGTCGAGCACGGCGCGCTTCGTTATTTGGTCAAGCCGATCGACGCGGACACGCTGCACGCGCTCGTCAGCGAAGCGCTGCAAAGATCGCGAACCAATCGCCTACAAAAACGAGCGATCGAGCTGCTCGGCGACGCCGCCCCGTTGATGGGCCAAAGAGATCTCGAGTCCTCCTTCATGCGCGGCATCGAGCTGTCGTGGATGGCGTATCAACCGATCGTCTGCCTGAAGACGAAGACGGTCTATGCCTACGAAGCGCTGGTCCGCACCAAAGAACCTGCGTTTCCAAACCCGGGTGTATTCTTCAGCGTCGCGGAGCGCCTCTCCAAGCTCGACGTGATCGGCCGTGCGGTCCGCAATCATGTGGCTGTCGATTTCGCCAACTGTCCTTCAGAACAGGTATTCGTAAATCTGCATGCGCGCGATCTGCTCGATGACCACCTGATCGATCCGAAGTCGCCCCTGACGCAGATCGCCCGCTCAGTGGTGTTGGAAATCACCGAACGATCCGATCTCGAACGTGTGGTGGAGCTCCGCTCGCGTATCCAAGAGCTGCGTCAGCTCGGTTACCGCATCGCGGTCGATGATCTCGGGGCCGGATATGCCGGTCTCAACAGCATCGCCATGCTCGAGCCCGAAGTGGTGAAGCTCGACATGACCCTCGTGCGCGACGTGCACAAGGAGCTGACCAAACGAAAGATCGTCAAAGCGATGAGCCAATTTTGCGAGGAGATCGGTGCGCTGGTCGTCGCGGAAGGGGTGGAGACCAAAGAAGAGCTCGACTCGCTGGTGTCGCTCGGCTGCACGCTTTTTCAGGGCTACTATTTCTCGAAGCCCGGCCCCAACTTCCCCACACCGAAGAACCTTTAACGTCCCAGACTAGGAGCGTCGCCGGACGCGAGGTATGGTCACGGATGGATGACGCCGCCTCGTTTCCGAGCATGGATGCTCGCGATCGTGTTGCTGGGCGCGTGTGAGCGACCAGTCGATCGTTCCTTTGGACAACGCATTCTCGCTTCCGCGAAGGTCGTGCCGGAGCACGTTCGCGCGAACGTTCCCATCGATGTTTCCTTCAGCGTGCTCGGCGCTCCGCCGAGCGAGATCGACCTGGAGATCGGCGGGCAGACGTTCACCTGCGCGCCGGTGCTGCACGAAGATCAACGTTACCACTGCACCATCGACGGCCTCGATCCTACGCTGACGCCGAACGGGACCAGCGTGGTGTTGCTCCGCGCGCGCGCCGAAGGTGAGGCCGCGACGACGATCTCCGCGAGCTTCGTGTTCGATTCCCAGTGTCCGGAGATCGCTAACCTCGTTCTCGATCGTTCGCTCGCCGCACCCGGTGAACGTGTCACGCTGCGCATCTCGGCGAACGAAAATCTCGGCGAGCCTCCCCTGGTCTTGAGATCAGGTCGCGAATGGGAAGCGGCAGCGGGCAGCGGACGCGAATATACGGTGCAGCATGAAGTGACGCCGTTCGATCCCGCGCTCGCCGATATCGTCGTCAAGCTGATCGACGTCGCCGGCAACGAGAGCAGCGCGTGCGGCGCCGACGGACGTATCCCGCTGGCGATCGATCGTCTTCCTCCGGTCGCGCAGGCGGATCTGATCCACGTAAACCGCGGCACGCCCGGCGAAGCGGCGACGATCTTCGCCGAAGCCGGCGCGTTCATGGACGACGTACACGTCGCCTCGATCGAAGTGAGCTCCAGCGTCGATCAAGGTGTGATCGCCAGCTTCGTGCCCGATGAAACCGGTTCTCTCGCTCGAACGACTCTTCCGGTCGCGACGAATGCACGCGTGTTGGTCACGGTGGTCGACACGTTCGGGCGTCGCAGCACGCCGGCACCGGTGCGTGAAACTTGGACGCTCGGCTTCGGTGCCGTGGCGACACCCGCACGCGCGGTGCGGACGGCTTCACGTTATACGGCCGCGATTCCCACGACGCGCGCCATGCACGATCGCACCGATGAGCTCGCACCGACGCTCGGGCTAGCCGACGGCCATGCAGCGACGGTGCGCGCGGAGATCGCTTTCAACCGCGTCGGTCAATTGCCGGGCCGATATCAAAACGCGCACCAGATCATCGGCGGCTACGACAGCTCGACACACACCGCTTTGGCGATCGGCGGCCGGCTTTGGGATCCTGTCGAGGAGCTGCCGTCCTTTTTGAGCGATACGATGATGCTCGAATGGGCCGAAGACGAAGGCCGCTACCGCCCGCGTCCCGGACCTGACCTGTACTTAGGACCAGGTCAGGTCGCGCCTTCGCCGCGCGCCGGTTTCAACATCGCCTTCGACGACAACGGCTGCGGCATGATGTTCGGCGGCGAAGGGCTCTATTACCAAGAGAACGACAAGCCCACGTATTACGTGCAAGACGATCTCTGGGAGCTCTGCCGCGTGGGCGATAATTACCGGTGGACGGAGCTGATCCCCGAAAACGCAGCCGACGGCCCCTACAACCGCCGCACGCCGATCGTTTGGGATCCGCTGCAACGGCGCTTCGTGATCGTCGGCGGCGTCTACGATTGTTTCTTCAGCTGCGGGCCCGGCGACGACGTCTTTTTCCTCGCGCAGGAAGTGAGTGGTGCGTGGCGCTGGTATCCGTACTCCACGTTGCCGAGCAACTTCGACGGACACATCCATCACGCGGCGTGGTTCGACGAACGTCTGGGCAACGTCGCGGTCGCGCTTGGCACCGACGAATATCTTGCAGGCACCGCGCGCCGCATCTGGCGCTACGAATCGTTCGAGTGGCGCTTCAACGAGATCACGCCGGACCTGTACTACCGGCAAGGTTTCGGCTCCGCCTACGACAAGTCGCGCGGACAGCTCGTGGTGTGGGGCGGCACCAATGAATTCGATCCCATTCCCGAGAGCGGCGACATGAATCCGCTGGCGACCAGCGAACGTTTCGTCGTGCCCGATCCGCTGCTCTACGTGCTCGCGGGGACAGCGACCGCCGGTCCGTCTGCGTGGCGCGCTGCGGATCTGAACTATCCGACGCCGCGCATGTGGCCGACGATGATCTACGACGAAGATCGCCAAGTGACCTTGATGATCGGCGGCGTCCGTTTCCACGACGCCATTCCGGTGGAAACGGACATCTACGAAGTGGTCGTCGAGCCCGCGTATCCCCATCTGTCCGCGGTGATCGATCTCGGTGCGTCGCGCCCTAAAGGTCTCGAGTCGCTGCGGCTCGCGGTTCGCGGCCATGGTGCGGGCGGCTTCGCCGTCGATCTGTGGGATCACCAAGCGTCGCGTTGGGTCGAGAGCGCGACCTCGGCGAGCACCACCTTCGAGACGGTGGAGATCGTCGTGGCGGACGGCGTCGATCGCTGGATCTCCAACGAAGGTACCGTGCCGGTAACGGTGCGCGCGCTCGCCACCGCGACCTCTCGCTCGGAATCGCGCCTGGAGGTCGACTCCATCCGCGGGGAAATCGTCCTCCGGAGCGCGGTCAGCTTGCCTTGAGCCTTCACCCGGTCGATAGCACGTTCATGAGTGCATCGGGCCGTATCGACAGCCGTCTCGAGGGTGCTGTCCTTTCGATCACCTTCGACCGTCCGGAAAAAAAGAACGCGTTCACGATTTCCATGTACGAAGAGCTCGTCGCTGCGCTCGCGCGTGCGGAGAGCGACAAAGAGGTTCGGGCCATCCTGATCTCCGGTACAGGTGACACCTTCACCGCCGGCAACGATCTGTTCGACTTCATGAACAACCCGCCGAAGGGCGAAGACACGCCGGTGCTCCAGTTGTTGTACGCGCTGGTGAACGCGGAGAAGCCGATCGTCGGCGCGGTCAACGGAGTGGCCGTGGGCATCGGCACCACGATGTTGCTCCACTTCGACGTGGTCTACGCGTCGGAGACTGCGAAGTTCATCTTGCCGTTCATCAACCTCGGCATCGTGCCCGAAGGCGCCTCGACTTATTATTTACCGGCGATGGCCGGTCACGCGCGCGCCGCGGAGATGTTGATGTTCGGCGAGCCCTTCGACGCGAAGACGGCGCTGGAAGTGGGCATCGTCAGCCGCATCCTCGAAGCGGGGAAGCTGCGCGAATATGCCATGGAGCGCGCGCAGATCTTGGCGGCGAAACCGCGCTTGGCGCTGCGCCGCACGAAACGGTTGTTGAAGGATCAAAAGCGCGACCTGGTGCGCGACACCATCCGCGCCGAAGCAGAGCTGTTCGCGCGCAGCTTGACCTCGCCAGAAGCCGTGGAAGCGTTCACCGCGTTCTTCGAGAAACGTAAGCCGGATTTTTCGAAGATCGACTCCGAGTGATCCGAAGGACAGGTGTCCTTTGGGACAGAGCTACAAACCCATCTGGCGCGCAGCGAGGTCCTTCATGATCTCGCTCGCACCGCCGCCGATGGCGAGCACCTTCGTCTCGCGATAGATCCGTTCGCACTTCGCGCCGCGGATAAAGCCCGCGCCGCCCATGATCTGCACCGCTTCTTTGGCGCAGAATTCCAGCGTCTCTACGGCCTGATTCTTCAACATGCAGATCTCGGCGATCGGCGACTCCCCGGCGTCGACCTTCGCCGCGACGCTCTCCAAGAACGCTTTGGTCACAGCGATGTGCATCGCCATGTCGACGATCTTGTGACGGATGACCTGATGTTTCGAGAGCGGTTTGCCGAAGGTGACGCGTTGTTTCGCGTAGGCCACCGCTTCGTCGTAACAGGTCAGCGCAAATGCATAGGCGTTCGCTGCGAGCCCGAGTCGCTCGCGATTGAAGTTGAGCATGATACCCAGGAACCCATGGTTCTCTTCGCCGATCAGATTCGCGCGTGGAACACGGCAATCATCGAAGTAGAGCGTCGCCGTATCGGAGCACCACCAACCCATCTTCTTCATCGGCGTGCGCGCAAATCCCGGTGAATCTTTTTCGATCACCAACAGCGAGATTCCACCCATACCTTCGCCGCCGGTGCGAACGGCCGCGGTCACATAGTCTGCGCGCATGCCGGAAGTAATGAATGTTTTGGAACCGTTCACCACATATGAGTCGCCATCGAGTCGCGCAGTCGTTTTCAGGTTCGCCACGTCGGACCCACCGGAAGGCTCGGTAATCGCGAGCGCCGCGATCAATTCGCCGCGCAGCGTGGGAGGTACGATCCGCTGTTTCAAGGCGTCACTGCCGAGCGCGACGATCGGCGGCGTGCCGATCACGTGACTCATCAGTCCGGCGTTGAGCCCGCCCGAGCCGGCGCGCGCCAGCTCTTCACAGGCCACGATGGCGCTGAACGAATCGCTCGGTGTGCCTCCGAGCTCCTCGGGAAAACCGAGACCGAGCAATCCGATCGCACCGGCCTTTCGGTAGAGGTCCCGTGGAAATTCTCCCTGCTCGTCCCAAGTGTCCACAAAGGGCGCGATCTCTTTTTCGACAAACCGCCGAAGTGTCTCGCGGAGGTGATGATGCTCTTCCTTGTAAAACGAGTGCGCGTATTGCATCGCTACTCTCGACCCTCACAAGCGATGACTATGAAGGCAAGCCCGTTCACCGCTCTCTTTCTCGCGCTCGCGGCGACCTCGCTCGCTTGTATGGCCGAGCCGGGCCAAGGCATCCCGGAGGCGCCTCTTGCGCCGGACTCTGGAATTGCCGCGCAAAATGATGCTTCCACCGCGACGCGTTTCCATCCGGAGGGCTTCATCGACGCCGCAGTTCATGGTCTCTCGGCGAAGCTTCAAGAGCTCGATTGCCGCGGTTGTCACGGCGCCGATCTGACCGGCGGCATCGGGCCGAGCTGCGATTCGTGTCATCCGCAGAACTGGCGCACTACCTGTACTTTTTGCCACGGCGACAAAACGACGGGCCTCGCTGCACCGCCGCGCGATATTCGCGGGCTGACCGACGAGACGATGCTCAGCTTTCGCGCGCACACCAAACACGTCACCGAGACCAGCGTGAAGGTCGCGTTCGATTGCACTGAGTGCCACACCAAGCCGACCCACGTGTTGTTCATGGGACACCTCTTCGGCGATCCGACGAAGGGCGAAGCCGAGGTGACGTTTGAGGGCGGTTTGTCGATGGAGGGCACGTATCTCAACGACGGCAAGTGTTCGAATCTCTACTGTCACGGCAACGGCGTGAACAACAGCGGCGAGATCGATCACGCGACCTTCCAGTCGACCTGTACTTCTTGCCACCCTGGCCCGCGGACCGGCGCGCACTCCAAACATCTCGAAGAAGGTGCCGAGTGTTCCGACTGTCACGGCGACACCGCCGACGGCTCGAACGCGATCCGCAACCTCGCTCTCCACGTGAACGGCACTGTCGAGCTCCGCCTCCCCGACGGGGTGACCCGTACCAACGCGCGTTGCTCCGGCACGTGTCACCTCGGCGACGAAGAAGAAGATCACGAGCGCGAACAGTGGCGTGACGACTGAGGCTGCGACAGAAGTGTCGCAACTCTTTTTGGACTGTGGTGTTCTCGGTGCGACCTCGCCGTCGCAGCGCATCCGCTTCGCGCCGACTTGCAGGCGGGCACACGACTTGATGTTAAGCTCGGGCGCGCTCGATGTTCGTGTTGTGCCTGACCACCGTCGCGGCTCTCTTGCCCGCACAAACGGCGCCGCGCGTTCTGTGGATCGTCGACGACGCGCTCGACGCGAACACCGCCACCTTGCTCGAAACCTCCCTCGCGAAATCCGCGCCGCGCACGATCGTCCGCCGTGATGAAGCGAAGCGCGAATTGGCGCGTATCTCGGAATCGCTCGGTGAAGATCCCGAGCGCGCTTTTCAACGACACCTGGAGCTCGCGCGCAAAAACTTTCTCGAGCTTCAGCTTGGGGCATCCGAACAGGCGTACACCCAGGCGCTCGAAATATTGTTGGCCAATGATCGGCGTCCTGCATCCGCGGAGCGGGTCGCACGTGTCGCGTTCGAGCGCGCTTTGGTGGCGCTTGCCGCGCAAAAACGTGCGGGGGCCGAACGAGAGCTGAGCTCTACGCTGTCGCTCGATCCCGCGTTTTCACCGGATCCGAATCAATACGGTCCCCCGGTGTTGCGTGCGGTGGAAGCCGCGCGGCGGGTACAAGAGCGCGCGCCGGCGATCTCGTTGAAGATCGAACGTGCGCCGCCGGAAGCGATCGTGCGCCTCGACGGGAAGTTGGTCGCGGAGGGAGAGACGGTCGCCGTTCGCGGTCGAGGTCCACATCTGTTGACCGCCGAGCTCGACGGCTTTCGCGCGCGTTCAGAGCTGCTCTTTTTCGACCCCAAAAAAAGAGAAACACGAGCAGCGGTGGTGCTGGAGCGCGCATCCGGCGCATTGCTTGCGGCGCAGGTGTTGGCGGCGTGGAAAAGCGAGTCGCTCTCCAGCGAGTTGGCGCTCGGCGTGGCGCGGGTGCTCGGATTGAAAGAGATCATCGAAGCCCATACGCGCGAGAACCAAACGATCGATCTGGTGCTGCGCGACGTGGCGCGCGGTGCGGTGTTGCGTTCGGTCAGCGGCCGCCGCGTCGATTGGGAGCCGTGGCCTTTCGCGGTGCTCACCGAATCGCTCGCCGGCCGCGTGCTCGATCGGCAGACCTTGACCATGACGCTCTCCGCGCCGGCGCAAGTCGAACCTTCGTCCTCGATGTCGCTCGCGGTGCAGCTCGAGGATTCGGCCTCCCGCGTGCGTTTTTTGTCCGCGGAATGTGGACCCTCGCGCGCGAAGCTCGAGCTCGCCGCAGGTCACAGCTCGGGCACCCATGTATTGTCTCTGTTCGCGCCCGAAGAGGAGAACGAGCTCCCGTGTTCGGTGCTGGGGATCGACGCCACGGGCGCGACGATCGTTCGCGCTCCGCCTGCGGAAGAACGTCTTTTGGTACAGGTGGCCGAATTGCCAGGTTCGCCGTGGTACGCGCGCTGGTACGTGTGGACGGCGCTGGCCGTGGCTTTGGCCGGAGGGATCACGGGCGGGGTGCTCGCGACGCGTGAAGCCCCGGACCCGCAGAACGTGTTGGTGCTCGATGTCCTGCCGTAAGCTGATCTTGCTGAGCGTTCTGCTCTTGACCGCCTGTCCTAAAGACCAGGAAGTCGTCGAGACCAAGATCTCGGTCGCATTGCCGGAGCGCGATCGAGAAGCGGCGGCGATTTTGACGCGTATCGAGCTCGAGCTTTACAGCCCGGCAAGCGAAGCCTGCACCCGTCTCGCCTCGTGGAGACGCGACGTCTGCGGCCAAGAGTGCAATCGTGCGCCGTCTCCGATCGATCGCGGCGAACAGCCGATCCGCACGCTGACCTTGGAACGCGGCGAGATGTCCACTTGGACAGGTGAGCGACTCGAGGTTCCCGGCGGCGGTCCATGGGAGCTGCTGCTTCGCGGGCTCGACGAAACAGGCAAAACATTTTTGTACAGCTGCGGTGCTGTCGCCTCCGGCAAACAGCGCGCGTTTCAGCTGTGGCGTCCGTGGTGTGATACCGCGGCGTGCGCGGGTCAGGTTCATCCGGCGTGCGCGACCAGCATCGACTGTCAGTCGAGCCCCTCGGACGAAGATCCCGATCAGCTCGCACCACCGAGCTGCGTCGTTTCACCGGTGATGGAAGGGACGCCGGTTCGCGTTTGGGAAGAGGGCGGTGTTCCCTGTCCACTCGATCAGGCGCGCCCATTTTCCACGCCGTGCCGCGAGGCGGTGTTCCTCTGTACGATCGGACAGGTCGATCCGATCCAAGATGGAATCTGCCCCGGCCGCGGATTGGGAGCGGCGCGTTGTGCTCCGCCCGGCGAAGAGGACGACGACTGCGACGGCGTGGTGTTGCCGCCCTGCGGAGGTTGCGATCCGCGCCTCGGCGAAGAACAACCTTGTATGTACACCGCAACCTGCACCGGAACGGTGACCTGCAACGCGGATGGAACCTACGGCGATCGGTGTGAGCGCGAAGTCAGCGCCGAGATCTGCGACGGGCAAAACAACGACTGCGATGCGCTCACCGACGAAGCGGTGGACACCGTGCCGGCTTGTAACGCGCTCACCGACGGTGGCCCGCCGGTCGCCGATGATTGTCTTCGCGGCGTATGTGCCTGCGGCCTCGGTCCCGCCTGCGACGGTGGAATGGCGTGTTGCACCGGAATGTGCCGCGACGTCTCGAGCGACGTACGCCACTGCGGCCGCTGCCGCCGCCAATGTAGCGCGGGACAGGATTGCCGCGCGGGCCAATGTGTCGATCCCTTCGACGCAGGCATCAGCACCGATGCGTCGGTGTTCCCGGACGCGACCCGCGACGCAGGTATCGACGGCGGCCTCACCCGCGATACCTGATCCAAAGATCAGTGACCGAGATCGACGATCAAGCTCGCGCGTTTTCCTTCGACGATCTCCACCTCGCGCCGCACCGTCTTCTTGAGCCGCGGATTCGTCAGGGTGATCGTGTGACGCCCGACCGGCAAACGAAGCCCCAGCGCCGGCGTAGATTCGGCGAGCACCTTTTTTCCGGCGCGCACGCTGGCCCACGGCGTCGAAGACACATCGAGCAAACCGAAACGTGTCTTCGCTTCCAGCACGGCATCGATCAGGTGCTCGCGTGCCGTATCGAGCGGAGCTTCGGCTTCATAACTCGCAAAACGCGGCAGACTCAGCCGAACCAACGCCGTTTTTCGCGGGAGCTCCCGCAAGGTCAGCGGCGTGACTCCAACGGCTCGTTCATCGACCGTCACCTCGGCACCCGGCGGCGTCGAGCGCACGATCAAGGTGGCGAGATCGCGTTCGAGCGCAAGCTCCACGTCGGTCGTGCCTTCGCCGGCAACGGCGGTCGAGGTGGCGCTGAGATAACCGTCGAGCACGAATGACAGCCGCCGCACGACACCGGGTGTAGATTCGATCACCAGCGGCGTCTTTTCCGACAACGTCACTCCATCGACGCTCACCGCAGCCCCGGACGGTTCGGTGCGCACGCGCAAAAACGCCGTCCGTTCCAGCGCGACCATACTGGTCTTTGGATCAGTGACCACAGACTGTGGCCAAAAGATCAGTGATCCGCCGATCGCGCTGACCGCGAGACCCGCGACCAGCACGGCGGGCCAACGGCGCTTCTCCCTCCGTGGAGGCGTGGGCATCGTCGGAGCTTCGTCGATGCTCGCCGGCGGCGGCGGTGGAGGGAGTGCCACCGCTTTGGTTCCCGGCGCGCCGAGCTCGATCCCCGCGACCTGCGCAAAAGCGCGATCGAGCGCACGGCCTTCTTCACGTAGGGGCCGCGACGGCGAGCTCATCAGCGTCGCAACAAAAGCACGGATCTCTTCGCTCCCTGTACTTTGGATCAGGGGACGGATCGCCTCCATGGCGGCCACCGCTTCTCGCGCATTTTTCGGGCGTTCGTCGCGATCGACCGCCAACAGCCGCGTCAACAACGCGTCCAGCTCAGCCGGCACTTCCGCGCGCAGCTCCGAGGCGGGCCGGTGTCTCGGCCTGCGCGCCAGCTCCAAGAGCGCGATGTCTCCGTCCGCTTTGAGCGCACGTTTTCCGGTCAACATCTCGTAGAGCACCAAACCGACGGCGTAGAGATCGCTGCGTGCATCGAGCTGCGAAGCGAGCGCTTGTTCCGGAGAAAGATAGGCGAGCTTGCCTTTGATCGAGCGCGTCGCGGTGTGGCTGGCGCGTTCCGCCGCCTTCGCCACGCCGAAATCGAGCAAGCGCGAGCTCCCGTCTTCGGCGATCAAAATGTTCGACGGTGTGACGTCGCGGTGAACGATCTGCAGCGGCGCACCCAGGTGATTTTTCGCTTCATGCACGTAGGCCAAGGTCTCGAGCGCTGTCCGCGCGACCGAATATGCGACACCGATCGGTGCCACCAGCGAACTTTTGCGCGCCGCCGACAAGAGCGTCGAAAGATCCCAACCTGGCACATAGTCCAGGACGAGGACGATCTCGCCTTCCTCTTCCACGATGTCGTGAACCGGCACCACGCCGGGATGAACCAGCTGACTGGCGAGCCGCGCTTCGTCGATGAACAGCTCGATGAAATGGGGATCTTCCGCGAGGTGTGTATGCACCCGTTTGAGCGCGACGCGCCGATTCGCTCCGAGCGCCAGCGACATCTGCGCGACGTAGATCTCGGCCATGCCGCCCGAAGCCAGCCAACCCTCGATCACGAAGCGGCGCGCGAATTGTTCACCCGGCCGCCAGTGGCTCATCGATCAATCGTCCTCATCGTCGAGCTGAGCCTCTCGCATCCCGAGGCGTTTCATCATGCGTTGCACGAAACGCCGATTCACACCGGACATCCGCGCCGTTTCACTGACGCTGTCGCCCGCGATGCGCATGGCGTTCGTCAAATACACCCGTTCGAACCGCGCGCTCCACTCCTCGACGGCATCCTTCAGCGGCATTTGTAACAACGGCGCCATCGCAGCTTCGAGCGTGTTTGTTTCCGGTTCTGCCGTCCCGGAACGTGAAGCCGGCGCCGACAATGCCAGCGCGCGTTCCACCGCATTTCGCAGCTCACGCACGTTTCCGGGCCAAGGTTTCGCGGCCAAGGCCTGCATCATCTCATTCGACGGAGGCACGGATCCCGGCGCAAAACGTTCCACGAAGTGCCGCACCAGGATGGGTATGTCTTCGCGCCGCGTGCGCAGCGGAGGAAGACGCACTTGAACGACAGCGAGCCTAAAGTACAGGTCCTCGCGGAAGGTCCCGCGATTCACGGCGGCGGCGAGATCGCGATTCGTGGCCGCAACGATGCGCACGTCGACTTTGCGCGTCTGTGTTTCGCCGACGCGGCGGATGGTGCGGGTCTCGAGCGCACGCAACAATTTCGGTTGCAGCTCGAGCGGGAGCTCGCCGATCTCGTCGAGGAACAAGGTGCCGCAGTCCGCTTCCTCGAAGACACCGCGGCGATCGGCGATCGCGCCGGTGTATGCACCTTTGACGTGACCAAACAGCTCGGACTCCACCAGCGAAGCGGCGATCGCGCCGCAGTCGATGGCCACAAACGGGCCTTCGCGGCGGAGAGAGCTTTGGTGGATCGCTTCGGCGGCGACTTCTTTTCCGGTGCCGGTTTCGCCTTCGACGAGAATCGTCGCGTCGGTCAGTGCGGCGCGTTCGAAGATGCCGAACACCTGGCGCATCGCGCTGCTCTGTCCGAGCAATCCGCCGAACGCTGTCTTTGAGGACAGTGGAACGATCACCGGTTCTTCAACGGCGCCGGCGCGGATCGCCGTCGAGCCGGCGCGGATCAAAGAGCCGGGCGAGAGGATCGCTTCAATGATTTTGATGCCGTCGATCCACGTGCCGTTCGTGGAGGAAAGATCGACCACCCGCACTTCATCACCGCGAAGCCGAACCTCGAAGTGGCGGCGCGAAACGGCGTCGTCACCGACGATCAAATCGTTGTCCTCGGCCGTTCCGACCTTGAGCGAGCCGCGGCGGGCGATCGCTTCTTTTCCGCGATCCGGTCCTTCGATCACCGTCAGCTTGATGCCTGGAAGCGTGAGCTGAGCGCCGGCTTGAGAAACATCGCGGAGCTCACGCGTCTCTTTGGAGGGATCGAAGCTCACCGAAGCCGCAGACTATCGCGACTTCCGAAAAGCGTCATCAGCGCCATCGCCAGGTGATCGCCGGGTTCTTTCCCGCGGCGATCTTCTTCGAGAAGCTCTTCTGCTGTCCGTTCGGCCCTTCGAGCGAGATCTCGTGTTTGCCAGGCTTCAGCGTGACCACTTTCGGCGTGCGGCCGATGCGCTCGCCGTCGACGTAGATGGTGCTCACCGGCCGGGAGTTGATCAACATCGTCCCGCCGCGCGCACGTTTTGGGCGATCATCGCGCTCGCGATCCGGCTCTTCGTCACCGGGCTCGGGATCCTCGACGACGATCCCCGGCGCCTCGGTTCCTTCTTCGACCGGAGCTTCCAGCGAGGTCTCCGAGGTTTCTTCGAAGGACTTCAAGCGCACCCGCTCCTCGTTCGTCTCCGCGGGCGGCTCTTCGGCGATCAGCTCCACGGCGGGCGCGACCGGCTCGGACAAGGTGTACGCGACTTTCTCGGGCTCGATGACCACCGGCTGCGCGATCGCCACCTGCGACGCCGGATCCGCGCCGAGCAGGAAGCTCAACAACAGGCACGCCACGAAGACGATCGCCGTCGCGCCCAAAAATAGCACGATCCCGCGCGGGCCCTTCGGCTCCACCTTGGCGAGCATCGCGCTTCCGGTGAGCAGCTGCGGCGCAAATGTCGCCTTGGGATGCGCCGCGGCGATCTTCGAGCCGCCGATCCTTTGGCCACTGTCCCTTTGGCCACCTTCGCGGAAAGTGACCTCCAACGGGTTACCTTCGCGATCGACCGTGTCATCGGCATTTTCGCTCGGCGGCGCCACCAAACCGAGCCGCACCGCTTCGTCGAGCTCGATCGTCGCCGTCGGCGCCTGCACCAATTCCGGGAGCTCCTTGCGCGCAGGGATGACTTCCGGGAGCTCCGCCACCAGATCACCCGACAATGAATCTTCGTCGTCGAGATCCGGCTCAGGCATCGTCGCGCGCAGCTCTTCCGCGGGCGACGATCGACTGGTGGCCGCGGGAAGCTCGGCTTTGCCGAGCTGGGTCCCGGCGGCCGGTTGCGCGAGGGACGCGCGCGGCATGGTGCGCGGGCCGGGCGCTTCACCGACCAACGGCGCTTCACTCTTGTCGTCGGTCTCGAGCACCACGCTCATCGCCGCGCCGCCGTCCGCACCGACCAAATGCAACTTTTGCGGACGACCACCCATGGGCTCGTCTTTCGGCAAAAGATCCCAAGCTTCGAGCGAAACGGTCGGCTCTTCGGCGTGGCGATTTTCGTTGAAGGCGATCTTCTCCGCGAAACCGTCGAGATCGCGCGCCTCGACCATCTCGATCTTGAACATGCTCTGCATGTAGTCGGCGAGCTCGCCTTCGTTGAAGAGCGGATCGTAGCGGTTCAAGAACATCCGCAGATCCGCGTAGAGATCTTTCGCCGACGAATAACGCTCGTTGCGATCGCGCCGCAACATCTTCATCACGATCGCGTCGAGATCTTCCGGCACGGCGCGATTCATCGATCGCGGCGATCGCACCTGCGCACGCCGCGCCATCTCCAGCGCATGGATGTCGTTCGTCGGCGAATACATCGCCTCGCCGGTCAACAGCTCGAACAACACCAAGCCGCAGCAAAAAATATCGGCGCGGTGATCCGGCTCTTTTCCCGCCGCGATCTCCGGCGCCAAGAAGCGAAGCTTCCCTTTGATGATCCCGTGGCCGGTCTGCGCCGCACGGCCCTGCGCGCGCGCGATGCCGAAGTCGATCAGCTTGACGCTGCCTTGATAAGAAAGCAGCACGTTTTGCGGCGAAATGTCGCGATGGACGATCTGCAGCAGCTCACCTTTGCTGTTCGTCTGTTTGTGCGCGTGGTCGAGGCCTTTCGCGACCTCCGACATCACGTGCACCGCGTGTGTGATCGGAAGGCCAGGTTGCCCGCGCTCGAGCGCACGCTGGAGCACGCGGTTGAGCGGCCGCCCCTCCACGTACTCCATCACGATGAAATGCGTGTCTTGCGCGCCGAGCCCGAGCTCGTAGACCTGCGCAATATTCGGGTGCGTCAGCGAGACGCTGATCTTCGCTTCATCGAGCAACATCTCGATGAACCGCCGATTGTGCGAGTGCTGCGGGAGGATCCTCTTGAGCGCGACTTTTTTGGCGAAGCCGGACACGCCTTGCGAACGCGCCACGTAAACTTCGGCCATTCCGCCGACCGCAATTTTGCGAAGTAAGGTGTAGCGACCGAGCGCAAGGCCGCAGCCTTGATCGAGCAGCTCATTCTTGATGAGCTCATCGCCCCCGGATTGGGACGAGCTATCGCGCGCGCGCTGTTCCACGACCCGCCGGGGTCATTCTCCAAGATATCGGCCGGGAGATCGGCATTGTTTCGAAATAAAAGGAGATGTAGGCCGCTGACCACCGGTCAAATACCTAGAACACTCGATGCAATCCTACCTTGCCGTAGCTCGGTCCGCCGGACCATGCTCCGCGCGTTTTATGGAGCTGACCGAAAAGACCCGCGCAATCATCGTCGGCGTACAGCTCCCAGATGTCTCCGACGAGGAACATCAAAGCTCGCTCACCGAGCTTCACCGCCTCGCGACCACGCTCGGTCTCGAGGTGATCGGGCGCCTCACGCAAAAGCGGTTCTACCTTTCGAAGGCTGCGGTCATCGGCCGCGGCAAGCTGAAAGAGCTCGCGCATTACACCGGCGGCACGGGTTTCGTCCCGTCGCCCGCGACGAACAAGACCGAGCTCAAAGAGTCGCGCAACGTCGATCCCGATGAAGATGAGGACGAAGAAGCAGAGGGCGGTCCGAACGAGCCGCTTCCGAAAGATCGCCGCGCAAACGTGGTGCTCGTCGATCACGATGTCTCGCCGTCCCAAGCGAAGAATCTCGAGAAGGCGGCCGGCGCCAAGGTCTACGATCGCACCGCGATCATCCTCTCCATCTTTCAACGTCACGCGCGCACGCGTGAGGCGAAGCTCGAAGTCGAGATCGCCCACCTCGCCTATATGGCCCCGCGCCTCCGCGAAATGGGCGGCGGCGGCGATCGCCAACGGGGTGGTATCGCCGGAGGCCGCGGCAGCGGTGAATCGTCGACCGAGATCGACAAACGCAAAGTCCGCGATCGCATCGCGGAGCTGCGTCGCGAGCTGGAAGCGATCGAAAAAACCGCGCAAAATAGGCGTCAAAGGCGCTCCGAACAGAGTACTGTGGCGCTGGTCGGCTACACCAACGCCGGCAAGTCATCGCTCATGCGCGGTCTGACCGAGAGCGAGGTCTACGTCGCCGACAAATTGTTCGCCACACTCGACACCACCATCCGCGCGCTGCGTCCGGAAACGAAGCCGCGCATTTTGGTGAGCGACACCGTCGGTTTCATCAAAAAGCTCCCGCATGGATTGGTCGCCAGCTTTCGCGCGACGCTCGATGCCGCGTCCGACTCCGATCTCTTGCTCCACGTCGTCGATGCGTCCGATGCCGCATTTCAGCCGCAGATCGAGGTCACCCGCGAAGCGCTTCGCGAGATCAAAGCGGGCGAGATCCCGTCCCTGGTGGTCCTCAACAAGATCGATCGCGTCGAACCGCTGATGCGCACCGCGCTCGCCGCACGTTTTCCGGACGCGGTGATGATGTCCGCGAAGTCGCCCGAAGACGTGGCGATGTTGCACCGGAAGATCGTCGACTTCTTCGAGGCCCAGATGACCGACGGCGAAGTGCTCGTCCCCTACGCAAAAGGCGCGCTGGTCAGCGAGATCCACGAAACCTGCCGCGTGCTCAAAGAGACACACGAAGACGAGGGCACGCGCCTCCTGGTCCGCGCCCGACCGCACATCATCGAAAAGCTCCAAAACGCGGCCCAAACCTCACAAAATTAAGGATCCGGGCGCGGATTTAACACTCCGCCGAGGCTGTGCTAACGTTCGCCCCGCACATGACTTCAAGGACCACGCGCCGCGAGCTCGAGATCGCGGACCACCTGTGGGAATGTCTGACGCGGATCGCCGAAGACAAGGGCACGGACCCGCAGGTCGTGCTGAATCAAGCGATCTACGATCTGGCGCGAAGGTTCAATTTCCTTACGCCCGCGCAGCAAGCCGCCGCCGCAGCGAACGTGCAGCCCGGACCTGCGCCTTCGAAGAAAGCTCCGCCTCAATCGGTTGCGCGTGAAGCGCCGATGAATGGTGGCGGTTCGCCAGCACCGGCCAAGAAGGCACCCGCGGCAATTCCCCCGAAAGCAGCGACCGCCGCAGCGCCGTCGTTGTTCGTGGTGAACGGCGCCGGTGAGATGACCAAGGTCGAAAAAGACCAGTTCATCGTCGGACGAAGCCGGACGTGCGATCTGGTGATCGCCTCGTCGAAAGTTTCGCGCCGCCACTGCGCGGTTTCGCGCGAGAACGGCGAGTTCTACATCGAAGATCTCGGGTCGCCGAACGGGCTCTGGCGCGACGGCGTCAAAGTCACCAAAGAAAAGATCCGCGACGGAGACGAGTTCATGATCTCCGACGAAGTCTTGAAGTTCGTCTATCGCAGCCCCGGCCGTAAGTAGCGCCGATTTACCGCGCCATTTTCGTGCGCAGATGAGGCCGCGAAATGAAACGGGCCCGCATGATGAATATCGCCCGTGTGCTGGGCCTCTTGGTCATGCTCCAAGGGATCGCGCTTTACGTCTTTCGCGAGCTCAACACGCGCAAACAAAACGAACGCACCCGTTTCACTGTCTCCGCGCTCAGCAAGCCGCGCGCGTTCCCGGTTCTCGAAGTCGAACGTTCCGATGGAACGGTGGCGCCACTCGAAAATCACGGACCGCGAGTGATCCACTTTTGGGCGACCGCAGCGCCGACGAGCCGTACCGAAATGCCGGCGTTCCTCGAAGCCGCGGCGGAGCTGGAAGAGCAGGGCATCGAAGTCGTCGCCGTCAGCGCAGATGCTGAGTGGAAGACCGTCGATCGTTTCTTCGACAACCACGTTCCAAAATACGTGGTCCGCGCGCGCGATCGAAACATGCTCGCCGCCGCGGGTGTGGGCTCATTGCCGGACGCTTACCTGATCGATCGATCAGGTCAAGCGATCGCGCGTTTTGCGGGCGCGCGTGATTGGCACGCCGCACCCGAAGTGATCGCGCCGCTGCTCCATAAAAATTAGACGGGTTTTTTCACGCGCAACACGCCGAGCGGAAGGTTTCGATCGAATTGTCCGATCTCGATCTCCACGCGCGACTTCAACGGCTCGAGCGCCGCGCGCAACGTCTTCACCGCGGGCTCACCGAGCGCGAGCGCCAGGGACTCTACCGCGCGCGCGATCTGTTTCGTCGTCTCTGGATGCGCTTTGTACGCGAGATCTGCGAGCGAGATTTCGAGGTCCGCGTACGGCGCGATCTTCCGCGCCCAAGCATCACCCAAGATGGTCGGTTTGCGGATCAACGCCTGCCGTGCGTGTCCGGGCGATCGCAGCGCCTCCGCGCTCAAACCCAGCTCCGCGGCCGGCAGCTTTTCGCGCACGCCGCGCCACAGCTCGAGCAAGTTGCCCCAAGCCGTATCGATCGCGCGGTTCTTGCTCGCGTCGCGTGCATTCACCAGCGGCTCGATCTCTTTGAAGCTGTCGAGCCACCCGAGCCAATAGCCGATCTCCGCAGCGACGGCCGCGCCGCCCGGCAGAGGTGCCGCGGCCTCTTTGACTGCAACCAGACGTTCGCCGATCTCCGCCAGCTTCACCGAATTTTTGAGCCATCCGCGATCGAGCAAACTATCGAGCGCCACCGTCGCTTCGCCGGCGCTCGCGTGTTTTTTCGTTTGCTCCAACTTATTTCGCGGATCGCCGTACCGTTCCAGCGCGCTCAGCTCCTCGCGCAAATAAGCCAGATCGTGCTGATCGAAATCGCGTTCGTCGTAGATCGCGCGGTGCGGATCGATCAGCGCATGCACCGACTTTTTTACGGCGCTGAGCACACGCGGAATATTGTCGAGCACCAACCGGAATGCGTGATCGGGACTGACATTGGAAGTGATCGGCAAAAGATCTTCTTCGCTGATCCCCAGCTTCAACACGCGCTGAATTCCCAGCGCATGTGCCCCCTCGAACAGCTCCTTCAATTTGTCCGGGAGCCGTTTCGTTTGATAGTCGCCCGCCGTACTCGGCCGGGGATTTAATTTCGCGACAAATAATGCGCCCGAAAGTATCCCTTCGATTCCCGCGAGTGCCGTCAGTCGGCTGGCCGCGGTCTTGCGCTCTTCGACTTCATTTTTGCCGATGCCGTGATATTTCTCGGTGAGCCCCGCGTGCATTTCGCGCACGCGATTCAACACGGACTCGGACAACAAGGTGAGCTCTTCGCCGAGCACTTCCGCTTCGGTCGTGCCGGCCGCCGCAAAAATATCGTCGTCGCGCACCGCTTCGACCAGCGCATGTGCGGCCGCGCGATATTGTGGAATTCGCGCCTGCATATCGCGCACGCGATAAAAGTCGTCGTAGCTCCCCTGCGAAATCGCCGTTTTTCGCGCCGAAATCAGCGGATACGACGGCATCAACCCACCGGGCTCGAACCCGGTCGCTTCCACCAATTTTTTTCCGAACGACGACGCCTCTTCGGTGATCGCGTGCGCCAGGCGCGTATATTGCGCGAGCCGCTCGGGGATGACGCGATACATGCGATCTTCCTGCGAGTGATTCTCCAGATCGCGTCCGGACAATAAATTCACGATCGGCACGCCGCGTTTCCACAACGGCTCCGCATCGGTGGTGAAAAATTGCGCGTCGTACGGTTGCTCGGGATATCCGGCGACCGCCGTCTCATTTTTTCCGAGCGTCTTTTTCGAGGCCGCTTCCAAGACTTGTTTCGCGAAGCCGTCGTTCGACGCCCATTGATACACTTCGCTGCGTTTTCCGCTCTCGAGGTGTACTTGGCCGATCATGTCGATATTGAGCATCAACGCTGTTTTATTCAGCGGAAATAGCGGATTTTGCGCGTAGTGCCGCGAGCCCAAACGCCCGCACTCTTCACCGTCGAATAAGATAAATGCGACGCTCCGCTTCGGCGGATTCTTTTTCATCATTTCGGCGATCGCCAAAATCGCCGCACAACCGGTCGCGTTGTCGTTCGCACCTTCGCGCGTACCCGGCTGAGTGTCGTAGTGCGCCGTGACCAGCACGACTTCGTCTTTGAGCTGCGGGTCGCTGCCTTCGATCCATCCAACCAGATTTCGCGCCGCCGCCTGCGCGCACATCGACGAGGCGATCCGTTCGTTTCGCGCCTCGAACGGCTGCGTATAACTCCCGTTCAGCGGGAGGAGGCCTGCCTCCTCGAACTTGGCGATGAGATATTCGCCTGCCCGGTGCCCTTCATACGTTCGATAGATCCGATTCGGATGCCCGAGCGCCAGCGCCGAGACTTCGTCCATCAGCGTCTTGGCAGCCAGCGGATCGCCTGCGATTTCGGCCTGTCCGCGTCCTGCGCGCTCGAGCTTGGGTCCTGGGATCGAGATCGGCATATTGGGAAAAATGCTCTCTTCAGTCTTCGGCTGCGCGCGGGGCGAGTTGCGTGTCTTTCGACCTCGACCGAAAGCTGGTGTAGAGCTGAAATCGCTTGTACCTCGAAGACTTTACGCTCGGTGCCTCCTTCGAGCTGGGATCTCACACGGTCACCCGCGAGGAGATCGTCCGCTTCGCCCAGGAGTTCGACCCCCAGTCTTTCCACGTCGATGAAGAGGCGGCGAACCGCTCCTCTTTCGGCGGTTTGGTCGCCAGCGGTTGGCACACCGCCTCGTTGGCGATGCGCCTCCTGGTCGACGGTTTGGCCGGACGGATTCACAGCCTCGGCTCACCCGGCGTCGATCACATGCGTTGGTTGGTGCCGATGCGACCCGGTGACACCGTCCGTTTGGTGGTCGAGATCGCGGAGATCAAACTATCGACCAGCAAACCCGACCGCGGAACTATCTGGCTCGATGAAAAGTTATATAACCAGAAAAACGAGCTGGTGATGACCAAACGCAGTCTCGGGATCATCAAACGTAAGCCATGAAATTAATTAATATCGCGCCCGCAATATTCTTCGTTTTTGCTGCGTGCTCCAACGAAAAACCCGCGGCGAAATCGGAGCCCGCGCCGGCAGTGTCGAAAGAGACGCGGCTTGCAGCGATCGCCCATCTCGAGAGCAAGCCCGCTTGGCTCCCGGCGATCAGCGTCGACGTTTGCCCGGTGGACGTGATGACCAAAGATTTGGCGATGCGGCCGTTCACGCCGAACGCCTGTAAAGGTGACTTGTTCTTTGGTTGCGTCGAAAAATGCCGGCTCGGCGACGGCGTCTCTTGTTACGCCTCCGCAGTCGAGCTCCAATCTCCAGGACCGCCGCAGGAGCTCGTCGAAGCGTTGTTCTTGCGCGGCTGTATGCAGGGCGATCCAGGCTCGTGTACCCAGCGCACCACAGGCCGCTTGAGCATGCGCGACAACGCGGTCGACGACTGCACCCTACGCAGCTTCCGCCGGCTCTGCGCGGCCCAAGATCCCTGGGCCTGCGCGATGCTCGCCTCCTCACTCTTGCAGCTCGGGCACTCCGAAGAAATTCAATCGGCGATCGACAGCGCCTGCCGAATTGCGCCGGGCCTCGATCCTTGTGTCGCCGCGAAAAGTGCCATCGCGCTCAAACGCGCCGAACCCGCATCCCCGTAACCAGATGTTTGCCGTCGCGAGAAAATACTCCGCTGTCGTTCGGTAAGATCGACGCGGTGAACTTATTCGCCCGCAGATCGAGCTCGATCGTCACTTCGGAAAATTCGAGAATTTTTTTGGTCAGCGGAAATTGCGCCTTATAAGCGCACTCTTTCGCCGAAAAAATCAGCTTCGCCAAGACACCGCGTTCGGATGCCGGTTGCGCCGCGAGCCAGCGTGTTTCTTCGCCGACCAAAACCAATCCGAACAGCTCGTCCGGCAGCGGAGCTTCTTCCTCGGTGTCCACGCCGAGTGTCCGAATATTCTGCGCCTTACTCATCGCGACGATACACAAAGAGCGCGAGTGAGCGATCGATCCGCTCACGCCTTCCGGCCAGATCGGGGCGCGGTCCGGAGTATTCAACAGCGGGCGCTCGGGATATCCGAGCTTCTTCAAGAGCCGCCGCGCCAAAACACGCCCCGCTGCGACCTCTTTTTTTCTCTTCTCCACGGCCCGCGCGCAGAGCTGCTTTTCCTCGGGAAGTAAGTCGTTCTCGCCGAAGGTCAGGGCCGAGGTTTCGATCAATACGTCCTGACCAAGATCGATCATCGCTTTTCGCCGTCTACTTTCCAGGCAGGGAAAAGGTCGAGCCGAATATTGAGTAAGTTGAGGGCGCGCGCGGCGATAAAATCCGCGAGATCATCGAAGGTCTGCGGCTTCTGATAAAAGGCCGGGCTCGCCGGGACGATCATCGCGCCCGCCTCCGTGGCGGAGACCATGTTCTTCAGATGGATCAAGGAAAGGGGTGCTTCCCGCACCACTAAAACGAGAGGGCGGCGTTCCTTGAGCATCACATCTGCTGATCTTTCGATCAGGTTCCCGGAGGTCCCGTGCGCAACGCCCGCCAACGTCTTCATGGTGCAAGGCACGACCAACATTCCGTCCGCCAAATTCGAGCCGCTGGCGATCGGGGCGGTTTGATCGAGATAGTTGTGTGCCGCAATATTTCCGCGAATTTCGTTGCCCAGTTGTTCCCGAAACCAACTATCGACCGGACCCGCAAACGCACCGAAGCCGGTCTCTTCTTTCAGCGTCACCGCGCCGAATTTGCTGACACACAGCTCGACGTCATGCCCGTGGATCAATAAAGCTCGGATAATGCGTACGGCGTAGATCGCACCCGAGGCCCCGGTGAGGGCCACGATGATCCTCATCCCCATGGCAAGATCCGTATGTCGCCGGGTTGATCGGTCCAACCTGTCTCCGCAGACACCCAACGTTTCTCCAAACGCAGCTCACCGTTTTCGTGCCGGATAAATTGATTGGTCAGCCAGTGTTGGTCGTCCCGCTGCGGATAGTCGCTTCGATAGTGTGAGCCGCGGCTCTCCGTGCGTGCGCGCGCTGCGGTGGCGATCGCTTCTGCGACATCGAGCAAATTCTTTTGTTCGATCGCCTCCGCCACGTCGAGCGGCTCGGCGATAACTAACTGTTCCCGAAGACAGCAGCGTTCTTCTTCGATGAACGACAACACACCCGCCAAGGAACGGTCGTCTTTCTCCACCAAGAGCTCCCGCCACATCTTTTCTTGAATACGGGGCCGCATCTGCAGCGGTCGCTGAGCTCCCTTAACCTCGCGGAGCCGGGCCAAAGGTTCTGTGAGGAGCTGGTCGAGCAGAGCTCTCGAGGGCGTAAATTGCGGCCTTTCTTTGGCCACCTCCGCCGCATGCGCTCCCGCGCGCCAACCGAAGACCTGCGAGCCCCCGAGCATCGTTCCGCCGAGCCGGTCCGCACCCTGGTATCCCATGGTCTCGCCACAGGCGAAGAGCCCGCGGACCCGCGACTGACAGTTGCTGTCCACGCGGACACCTCCATTCGAAGTGTGGTGATGATTTTGGATCTGCAAAAGATCGCGTTTCAGGTCGATGTCGAAGCGGTGCATGTATTCAACGAACATCTCCGGAAGAAAGGCGCGCCGCGCCGAGGAGAGATCGAGGAATATTCCATCGTACTCAGTGGCCCGTCCCGCCAGCGCTTCCCCGTGGATGGCGCGGTCGAGGTGGATTGAAGTATCGCGCGAAGATACCGGCCAATGCCACGCTTTGTCTTTCGATACTTGCGCCAGCGTGACACCTTCGGGGAGATAGTTTTGGACGAAAGAATGGCCATATTTATTGAACATCCGGTACGGCTCGGGCATCTCGTAGAGCATGACCATCGCTTGGCAGGGCCAGGTGGTCGCCAGGCCCTGCTGCATGAACTCCATGTTCCACAGCTCGGCACCGGCCCGAAGCGCCATGGCATATCCATCGCCGGTATTTCCGGGTGGGTTGAAGGAATATTTGAAGAGCTGGCCGACCCCTCCGGTGGCCAAAATGACAGCTCCCGCGCGAATGAGGAATTCTTCACCCTGATCGTCGACGCCCACCGCGCCGTAACAGCGGCCGTTTTCCACCAAGAGCTCGGTCAAATTCGCGTGTTCCAATACTTCGGTGTTGGTCGCCGCGATCACCGCCTTTTGAATTTGAACGATATTGTTGGTGCCTCCGGATTTTTCCACGGCGGGCATCACTGCCAATAATTTGGACTGCAGCGCCAACCCCATTTCCCGCAGCCGCTTGATCGCTTCCGCAACTTCGTCGACGAATATTCGACACAGTTGGGGGTCGGCCATCCCCAAGCCGGTTTGCAACATGTCGCGGTGGACCGCATCGGGTGGATTGAAAAGACCGCCTTTCGGGCCCACGGTGCGGATCGTCCAAAAATCCGCCAGCGGGTTGGAGGTGGCGCCGGCACCGCGCACGCCGGCGACGCCGAAACGTCCTTTGACGGCCAACATGACTCTTGCGCCGCATTGGTGCGCGCTGATCGTCGCGGCCGTCGCAGCCCCGCCGCCACCGGCGATCAAAACATCGGTCTCATGCACCCGCATGGCCCTTAGAGCATGCCAAAGGCCGCGGGAATGATCACGGGCGGCCCTTCAAGATCTCCTGAATATTCACCGACGCCAAGATTTCTTCGGGGATCCGATTTTTCGTGAGCGGCCGCGAGTGCACCAGCCGGGAGGTCGCGTCGATGCCCATTTTCGCCGTCCGGCCGCGATCGTTTGGACAGCTCGGATCGAGCGGCGTCCCTTGTTCGTCGGCGTACACATAGACGTGCTCCGTCGCTTGGACGTTCAAAGCCATGGAAACGAACACCTCGCGCAGCTCGACACCAAAGAGCGAGGCATCGACGACGAGGATATGTTTTGCGTAGATGTCCGCGCGCAGGAGCTTCTCGATAATTCGGCGCGGCTCACCTTCGTCATGTTTCTCGAGTCCGATCAACGCCGTCAGCGGCGCGATGAGCTGCACCCACTTCGTCCCCGGAGCGACCGAGCGCGCATCGGCCAACGTGCGGTATTCGATCGCGGGTGAGGGCAATAATAAATGTTCCAGCCGGCCGCTGACGATATCTTGAAATATTGGATCGCGACGGTGCGTCAGCGCCGTGACGGTAAATTGCGGCGTCTTGGTGCGACCGGTTCCATATCCGGTAAATTCGCCAAAAGGTCCTTCGTCGATCATCACCGAGCTGGATACTGTCCCCTCGAGCACCAGCTCTGCGCGTGCCGGCACGAAGAGCTCTTTTTGCGTGAGACACTCCACCACCGCAAGCGGGGCCTTCAGTAGGCCACCGATCACTTCATATTCCGGGAGCGGCCCTGAATAGAGGGCGCCGATCGACCAGGCCGGAGGTGCACCGACGAAGACCGCGAGCGGCATGTCGCGGCCGAGCTGCGCGTATTTTTGGTGAATCGCGTGGAGATGTTTTCCGGGCTCCATGAGGATCCCGGTGGTGTTTCGCGAAGCGATCATCAGCCGGTGAAAGCTGAGATTGACGTGAGCCGTCTCCGGATCCCGCGCCACGCAGATCGCCGCGGTAAGATAGGGTTCGACCGCATCATCCTGGTGATAATTCAGCTTTGGAAGTATCGAGAGGTCGACCTGGTCGTGAGCCCAGCTGACCTCTTGGACAGGTGCCTCAAGAACTTCCACCGGCGAGATTGGGTGAGCCACCGCTTCGCCGTACCGAACACCGATCTCGCGAAGGTGTACGTCGAGCCCGAGCGCGATGCGCCCGAGCGAGCCACAAATATTGGTGACCACCGGCATCGAGGTTCCGGCGACATTTTTGAAGTAGAGGAGCGGAGACCGTTTGTGATCTTCGAGGCGTTCCAAGATCGCCGCGGTTTCGTAGCGCGGAGATACTTGCCTCTCGACTTCGACGAGGTCCGCGCGCCGCTCTTTTTTCACGCGGTCCAAAAACGTTCGGAGGTCCGCTGAGCTCGCTTCCACGAGCGATAGCTCTACGTGTTATTCGCGCTGCTTGTAAGCGCCTTCCAGCTCATCCGCTGAGATCGGCAAAAATACGGTCGGGGCACTATGTGTGCCGGCGCTCGAATCCTTCGCACCCTGCTCCGCACGCGGGTCTTCTTTCGGATACTGCACGACGATACTCACCCTGCGGTTCGAGATATCTTGCGGCGCGTCCTGTTTGCGCGGGCGCCGGTCTGCATAACCCGTCACGGCCGTGATCTGCTCCGGCGCAACGCCGGCTTCGGTGAGTATTTTGCGGGCCGCATTCGCGCGATCCGCAGACAGCTCCCAGTTCGTATATTTTGCTGAGCCTCCATAGGGCCGGTTATCGGTGTGGCCTTCGATTTCGATCGGATGTCCGAGCTTTTTCAGCTCCGGGGCGATCATCGCCAATACTTTTTTTGTTATCGTATTCGCGTTCGCTCCACCGAGGTTGAAAAATGCCAGCTCGGAGCTCTCCGCCAATTCCAGCCGCAAACCATCCGGCGTCATCTCGATTTTTACGGATTCCTGAATCTTCGCTAATTTTTGGTCGTCCTGCGCGAGCTTCGCCAAAACTTGCTGCACGCGCGCGGCGACGTTTTTCATCTCTGCTTTTTGGTTCGCTTGTTTAACAAGAGCATTTCGTACTTTTTGCGTTTCGCCGCTGCCGTCACCCTTATGAATGCTCGGCACGGTCTGAATTTCCATGGGCATCGCTTTGCCCGCCGTAAAACTAAAAATGCCGGGTTCTTTAAAATATCCCGAAATGCCTTTGCGCGTGGATTCGCTCAAACCGAGGATCCACATCACCAGGAAGAAGGCCATCATGGCCGTCATAAAGTCGGCGAACGCAACCTTCCAAGCTCCGCCGTGGTGGCCAGCGTGAACGACCTTCTTTCTCTTGATAATGATCGGTCGGCCATTCGAGGTGCTGGGCATGATTGTTTTTCCTAACTAATAGCTAATAAATTAAGCGCCCTTGACCAAAGTTTCGGCGACCTCGAAGGAAGGCCGCTCTTCGGGAGCGATAGTGCGGCGCGCATATTCGACGACGACCGCCGGTGCGAGGCCTTTGGAAAATGCCACCAGGCCTGCTTTCATGCAGAGGAGATAACGTCCCTCGGCGTTGATCATATGTTCCATATTTTTCGCCACGGGTCCGACAAAGCCGTAACACATCAAAATTCCGAGAAAGGTTCCGACGAGCGCCGCGGCGACGCTGGCTCCGATGACCGCCGGGGGTTGATCGATATTGCCCATGGTGATCACGACGCCGAGAACTGCGGCGACGATGCCCAGACCCGGAAGCGCGTCACCGAGCGAAGTCAGCGCGGACGGAGCCAAACTTTCCGCGTGGTGGATAGTTTCTAAATCTTTTTCCATCAGCTCTTCGAGGTCCATGGGTTCGACGCCGCCGACTGCAATGCGGAGCGTGTCGCAAAAAAAGACCAATGCGTGATGGTTGTTGAGGAGCGTAGGTGCTTTTTGAAGAACCGGGCTCTGCGTGGGATTTTCGACATGTTTTTCCAGCGCGACCAAACCTTCGCGCCGTGCGAGCTGTGCGAGCTCGAAGATGACTTTCAGCAACTCTTCATACGACTTCGTATTGATCGTCGAGCCCTTCAGCGTGCCGATGGAGCGCCGGATGACGTCTTTGGTCACCGAGATTGGGTTCGAGATCAGCAGCGAGCCGATGGCCGCTCCACCGATGATGATGATTTCGGTGATCTGAAACAGAATCTCGAGATGGCCGCCGTGCATGACGTAGCCGCCGGCGACGCTGCCGAGCACGACGATGAAGCCGATGATTACGAACATGGCGACAGATTGATTCGGCCCACTTTCGAATTGCTTCAGTCGGGACCGTCAGATCGGCCGGTCGCTTCAGCCTGAACCGTAATCTTGTGAGAAAGCCGGGCTCCGCCGCCCTTTCGGGCAGCTCGGTCGCATATGGCTCGTTAGGGGCCGTCGTCAAGCTGTGGCTCGCCGTAGCCGGGCGGCGCAGGAAACCAGACGTCGAGCGCTTCGGAGACGTCTCCGATGCGCGTTTTTTCGGCGCGTGCGAACCAGGCTCCGTCGTAGGTGCGGAGGAGCTTCTTCAGGCCGAGCTCGAATTCTTGGTCCGTTCCGTCGATGGCGCGGCGTATCCAAAAGGCGATCCCGGTTCCGGCGATCGCTTGCGCCTCCCAAACCTTCATCTCCGGCAACATGCTCCAATATCCGTAACGCGGATGCGCGTCTTCTCCCGGCTCGGCCATCCACTTCTTATATTCGTCGATCATTTGTTTCTTCTTGGCGCGGTCGTCGTCGAGGAAACGTTTTGCGTAATAGAACGCGCGCGCGGGGATGCGGCCATATTCGTTGTACATCGGCTGCGCGAATCCCATCACCGCGGGCTCACTGCCGAAGGCGAGCGCAGCTCCACTGAGCCAGCGCACGAACGCGGGATTGTAGTGGCCGAATGCGCGATCGTTATTCAGATCGAGACGGGTCGAATGCGGGCCCTTCAAATAGATCGACATGCCGAGCTTCGACAGAAGCGTTTTGTAGTCGACGATCGCGAAAGCGCGGCACGCTTGAGTCCGCAAGCCGCCGGGCTCGTATTCAAACTCGTCCTTGCAGCCGGCGTCCGGCGAAAAAGCGCCGAGCTGCGAGAAGACATTTTTCACCAATCCCTCCAGCGTGTTCGAAGGATACTTCAGGGGCACACCGGCGCTGGGCAGGCCGGAGACGTCGTTGCTGATCGAAAGATCAGTGTTCTCCAGAGCAGTGAGATAGCTCGGATCGTTCGCCTTCATCAGCTTTATCAGGCCGTCGAAGAACAAGCGCGAGGTACCGTCGATGCGGCGGCGGAGCCAGAACGCGACCGCCGGCGGATATTCGTTCGGCCATTCTTCGGGCGCGAGCTTGGAGTGGCGGTCGAGCGGGCGCTCGCCTTTCGGGTCCTTCAAATATTCCATGTAATAGTCGCGTTCACGGGCGAGATAGTCTGGGTTCCTTTCCAGTTGGCGGTAGGCGCGCGCGTAAATGCGGGCGCGTTCGCGGAGGAATTTATCGTAGATTGCGGGATCGATCTTTTCGGGAACCGCGTTGTCCACCATCCAACTGACGAGCACCGGGTTGTAATTTCCGAAGGAAGTATCCGAATTGAGCTCCAGCTTATCTTTGGTGTGTGGTCCGGAGAGAAAAACCGGCATTTTGGCGATCTCCGCCAGCGACCTGTACGGAAGGATAGACTCCACGTGGCACCAAAAGATGCGCATCCCTCCGCCCGGAAAATAATCGAAGTCAGTCGGGCAACTATTTTTCGACTCCGCCAATCCGGCCAGGACGCGCTCCGCCTCCGAGAGCCGGGCGCGAGGTGGGGCATCTTTGGTCGTTCCCGGATCTGGAACCTTGGATTCTTTTTTACAGGCGAACAACGCCGTCGATAAAACGAACATTGCCGAAATAATCGTCACGCGCATCGATCGAAACCCTCCCGCGCGCCGGGTGCTGCGTCAACGTGTCCGGGACTTTCGCGGTTGCCTCGCGATTTCCGAGCCACCGAGAATCTGGGTATGGAAACTCAAAAGTTGTACCGAGGACGTTTGATCGATCATCTCCAGCTCGTCGTCCGCGACGTGGAAGCGAGCAAACGTTTTTATGTGGCGATCGCCGGCGCGCTCGGGATCCCGCTGGGCGGCGAGGGTCCCGACTTTTTCTGGATCGACGAGCTGTTCGTCTCCAGCGCGCAATCGAAGGCAGCAACCGGAGAGCTCACGGGACGGATGCATTTTGCATTTCAGGCGAAAGACGAAGAAACAGTGACGAAGTTCTACCGAGCGGGTTTGGAAGCCGGCGGCAAAGACAACGGAAAGCCGGCCGCGCGTCCATACCATCCCGGATATTACGCAGCATTTTTATTAGATCCGGACGGGAACAATATCGAAGCGACCTTCCACGGTCCGGCGAAGAAATCGGCAGAGTCGGTGGAAATTACCTTTTGATGAAGACGGAACGTTTGCGCTCACCAAGTGTGCACGCTGTGGCAGGAGCTCACGATGATCACCCCGGGGCGATTGAGGATCGCCTGTTTCTCCGCGCCGGTGAGGTGGGCTCCGTCAATGACGGTGACGTTTTTGTATTTCGAGAAGTAGAGAAGGTCGCGTTCGTAGAAGTCGCGGTGCGGCTGGGTCTCTCCGTGTGGAGAGCCGTGAAAGCCGGAGATGATCGTCACCGGGCGGTCACCGGCCGACACCACGAAACCTTCATAGTGTGGTGACGCCTGGGGGGTGGCCGTCGTCGAGCGATAGATCAGGCCGTCATTTTCGTTTCGACTGACGACCCAATGCGACTCCGCTTGGATGCCGAGGCGGTAATGGGCGTCGTTCGACAACCGCGGATCGGGATGAGCGTCGGGGTTGCGGGCGGCCACGACGTCGCGCGAACGTTGTCCCACCGGCAGATTGTTTTGCCGGCGCGCATAAATTCGACCCATGACTCCGCCGAAAACCGCGGCATCAGCGAGCCCTGCGTCCCACGCGTTTCCGATGATTTTATTAAAAGCGACCGCCTGCGCCACGTTCGTGCCGGCGTCGGTGAATAACTTGGACGCGCCCTGGACACGCGAGAGCGGCATCAAGAGTACTGAGCTCGCACCGGCGAACACCGCGCCGCTCCCAGCGTGTTCCATCAATAGTTCCGCTTCTTTTGTTTTTCCACGCGCACGTAAATATCCGGCGCTGGCGATATTTCCGACGTAGGTGGACGCACTCGTATAGATACCCATCTCGCCGGCGACCCGTACTTTTGCGCCGAGCTCCATTCCGCGGGTCAACGTGCCGGCATTTTTTGCGACCTCGATCCCTTTGTAGATCGCACCTGTCCTCAAGATCATCGCGGCCGTCATCACTCCTGTCGCCAGCGCAGCGGTGAAAGCTGCGGGCGCCGCATCGAGCGCGGCAACGCCTGCGTCTTTCACCGAAATATTGCCGATACCTTTTCCGCCCGCTTGTTCTGCGACGTCGAAGACCAGCGCCGCACCCATCCCGGCCACGGTGCCCGCGCTGGTCGCGACCGTCGCGGCCAAAAGCGCACCCCATGCGGTCGACGCACCCGGCGCCAACACGCCCGCGGTGAAATAAGCCGCCGCCGTGGCTGCTGCGGCGACGCCGAGCTGTTTGATGAAAGCTCGGGTCGCATTCACCGCACGTGCGTGATCCTCCTGCTCCGCGTTGCTCGCGTTGGTGAGCGCCGCGCTCAATACTCGGAGCTCACCGGCGAGCCGCGCGATCCGCTGATCGAGCGACTGCACCTCGGCCTTCGGTGTGTTCTTTGCCAGGAGCCCGCGCCGTTCTTGAGCTAAAACCTCAAATTGGCCGACACGCGATTCATAGTCCTGCATCAGCGCCACCGGCAGATCGACGCCTTTTTTCGCATCCGCTTGTTTCAAAAAGCCGAGCCCGATCCGGTGATGTTCCGCGAAACGATCGACCCCGTTCGGCTCGGACAACCAATATTGAACAAAACTCAAAGCTTCTTCTTTGGCGGTGCTGCCGGTGAGAATGCGGGCATAAGCGACCGCGTCTCCGGGCTTCATATTCTTGAAAAGCTCATTCAAATAATTCGGACCGCGTTTTTCACTATTATGGGCATCGAAGAGTCCGAGCGTAAAAGCGCGCTGGCCCTCGTCGAGGTCGGCGAGGTGGGCGAAAAATCGAGAGCTGGTGAAGCCCCAGGGCGCCTGCACGGGATCGAGCGCGTGCACTTTGGCCATGGCGCCGCGAAAATAGGTCGCGTCGGGAGATTTTTTCGACGAAGGCGGCGGCGCAAATGTTCCGGCGCGTAGTTTCGCCGAATAGTCGCTGATCAATTTCCACTGCTCGGCGTATTTTTCCACTTCGCGGAGATCGATCCCCCCGTCCGCGCCGGCCGAAAGTTGGTTCTGGATAGTTTTGTTGGATAAGAGAGCTCGGACAAAAGCGATCATCTTCGGAGCCGCGGTGATCGCCGCTCCCGCATCCATCCCCGTCGCGGCGAGGAGCTGCTCAGTGGCCTCGCGGTCAGTGACAAGGAGAAGCAAATATTCTCGTCCGAGCTGTTCGTTGGGAGACCGGCGGTGTATGTCCGCGCGGGCAGCTCGTACCAGAAGCTGCGCACCTTGTGAGGTTGCCGGCTCTTCGGAAGCTCGGTCGAAATATTGATTGAACAGCTCCATCAGCCGCGGGAGGCGCGCCTCGACGAAACCGGGCTCCGGCGCGTTCGGCAACTTTTTGAGATCGCGGCGCGCCAGCTCGTCCTCGCGGATACCGTTTTTGAGTAGCAGCTCCCGCGCTTGATAGTATGAGCCGGCCAATTGCCGCTGTTGGAGCGCCGACCACGTCGCAACGAAAGCTCGTGTTTCCGCGAAGCTGCTCTTCGGGCCGAGGCGCAGGGTTTGCGATTTATTATTTTTCCCAGAAATTTCCAGCGATAATATTCCGTCTTTTTCCGTCAAACCGGACGTTGGTGCGTGGCGTTCGATACGGGAGATCGTATCGATGGTATTTTGATTGTCGCCGTTCGCCGCCGCATCGAGCCCACGACCTTTGGCTACTTGTTTCACCAGCTCCGCCAGATCACGCCGGCGGGCGTCGATCGTCTTTTGGGTCTCCAACAGTGCAATCGCCGCACCTTCCAGCGCGCGGATCTGTCGCGCCAAAGTGATCGGCTGGTCATGGGTGTCGAGCACCGCGCCCGCGAGCGCGAGGCGTGCGTCTTTCAGCGTATAGAGTTCCGCGGAGCTCAAGCTCTCCGAAGCGCCGAACGTCTTCACCGTGGCTTCGGCGCGCGCCTTCTCCGTCCGGAGCAGCGCGAGCTCCGCCTTGACCGATTGATAGTGCAGAGCGAGCTGGAGCTCCCGCTTCTCCAGCGCCGCGTCGTTCTCTTGGCTCAACGCTTGAAGCCCGGCGCGCGACAGCTCCACTGCCCGGTCACGGAGCGCGAAGACATAGCCGGTTTTTCCCGCCTGGAGCTGCTGTTTTTGCGCCTGGATGACCGCATCGATCGTCTGCTTTTGGCCGAGCAAGGTTTGCTCCTGAAGCTCGAGCGCGGCGTAGGTCGGACCCCGTTTTTCGCTCATCTGTTCCAGCGCTACCGCGGTCTCTAAGAGTGCCTTGCCTGTTCTTTCGTACAGGTCGATCCACGGACCGGATTCGAGGAGCTCCGCGGGCAGCTTGCCACCTTGGGCGAGTGAAACCAGCGCGCCCTGATACCGCGTGCGGGCGGCATCGCCTTCCGCGAGCAGCGCACGGTTGTGTTCGAGAGCGCTCAGCTCTTCTGGGACCGGGCTGAAGCTCGAGACCTTCGCGCGCCGATCGACCAGGGGAGCAGCGGCGGCGCGGGGAACCTCGAGCTCTGGTGATGTCAGAAGAGAGCTCACCGGTTCCGCGTGTGAGGTTGCTTCCAAAATCGGGGCGGTGTCCAAAAGTACAGGTAACGAAATATTGAGGTGGTTCGTCTGCGCACTGCTGGTGGCCGCAGGGGCAGGTTCGCGGCGTTCGATTCTTGGCATGCGCCACTGCCAAAGCAATCGTCGGACCGAACGCGATTCTGCGTTGCGCCCGCCAGAAAATATGCTGGTGCAACGGATGCGGCGTTGCGCTGTAACAGCCTCAGAAATTCACGTTTTCCGGGGAAAATTAAAGCCGCGCCACGTGTTCGAGGATCGCAGTCGTGATCTCTTGCGCGCGTTCGAATTGTATTCCGTGCGGGGCATCGAGGGTCTTGATCACGGCGGCGCCGGCTCTCAGTTTTTCGAAAGCACGCAGCGTGGCCTCGTTGTCGGTCGCTTTGTCTTTGGAGGCGAGCAGCAACAACATCGGAACCAAAACCCAGCCGAGACGCATCGCCGCATTCATCGTCATCCGTCCCGAGATTTGTACAAAACGTGGGGATAGTTTCTGGAGTCGCAGGCGATCACGCACGATCAGCTCCGCGAGTGCAGGGCCGGTGGTGAATACGTCTTCGGCGATCGGACTTTGGAGCACCGCTTCGTCCTCCGCCGCACGCGGATGCGCCGCGATGGTGGAGGCCATGGCGTCTTTCAGCGCTTTCGTCGGATAGAGACCGGGCGCGAGCAACACCAAACCGCGCAGCTCCGGGAGCTCCAGCGCGACGTTCACCGCGAGCACCGCACCCCAACACCAGCCGATCAACACCAGCGGCAACGCAGGGTCCCGATATTCCGCTTCGATGATCGCCCGCGCATCCGCGATCAAGGTGGCCGCATTCGGCGCATCGCCCCGCGCCAGCTCATTGCGGCCGGTGCCGCGACGATCCGCACCGACGACGTGATACCCGGCGCGCGCCAATGGTGCAGCGATCGGCTCGAACCAGCCCGCGTGGCTCATCATTCCATTGAATAGAATGAGAGTACCTTTGGGCGCGGCGTCGCTGACCGGCCACACCCGGTAGTGAAGCAGGTAGCCGTCTTCGGCGACGAGCGTGGCGGGGCGTGAGGTGTCGTCGTAGCCCATGTCAGTCCATCACGGTCCCGCCGTCGACGTTCAGCGCTTGGCCGGTCAGCGCGCGCGCTTCGGGCGACATGAGGTAGAGCGCCAGCGACGCGACCTCGCGCGACTTCACCAATTGTTTTTGCGGTGAATGGGATTCGATCTCTTTGAGATATTCATCCGCATCCCGGCCGAACATTTTTGCCCGTTTGGCCATCGCCTCGCGCACCAACTCGGTATCGACGTGCCAAGGGCAGATCGCATTCACCGTAATCCCGATCGACGCCGTCTCGCGGGCGATCGATTTGGTGAAACCCAAAATCGCGGCTTTCGATGCGGAGTAGGACGAGGCATAGGCCGCACCTGTCTTCGCGGCTACCGACGAAATATTGATCACCCTCCCGCATTTCGCCCGGATCATGGGACGCAACGCGGCTTGAGTGAGACGGAAAACCGCGAAGACGTTGAGCTCGAAGACCTCGCGCCAACTCTCTTCCTTCGACATCACCAAATTCCCGATGGAATTCACCCCGGCGTTGTTCACCAGCACGTCGATTTTTCCGAACTTATCCAGCGCGGTTTTTACCAGGGCTGCTGCGGTCGCGGGCTCATTGAGATCGGCGGCGAGCACCGTCGCCGAGCCTGTGCCTGCGGCTTCAATCTCTGTCCGCACTTCCGAGAGCTGCCCCTCGCTGCGCGCGGTGAGCAACACGTCGGCGCCCGCGGCTGCGGCGAGGAGCGCAATATCGCGGCCGATTCCGCGGCCCGCACCGGTGACGATGATCGATTGTTTCGTCAGATCGATCCGCACGCCGATCGATCTACTCGCACTGATAGTCGTAGGTCCACGTTTGCGGTTGGAAGTAGAAGTCCGCCTGGTCCGTCATTCCCGTGGTGGTCACGGTCTTCAGCAGCTCACCTTCATAACCATAGGTGAATTTTCCAAACTGCAAGCCGGGCGCACCCGCGCGGCCGGCGGCGCTCAAGCGGTCGCCATCGTAATAGTACGTCATGTGCGGCGCGGTCGCGTGGTGGAAGCTGTCCTCGTTGGTGGCCTGATTGAGTGGAACGAGCGGGAGCTCGCCGCCTGCGCCGGTGGCGGTGAGGAAGGACTCTTCGTAACGCTCCGGTGCCTTGCCGGCGACCGGTGGCCCTTCGGCGATCAACTTATCGCCGTCGTACACGTAGAAATATTCGGCCGAAGTGGAGAGCGAATATTCGCGAACGCGCCGGCCTCCGTCGTTCTCGTAGCCATATCTTTTTTCGACGCCGTCGACAGTGGTGTAGGCGCTGACCAAAAGACCGTCCTCATAGTCGAAGTAAAAGAATTGGTCGCGGCCGAAATTGAGGACCGCGTTCCAAGAAATAAGATTTCCGTCTTCGTTGTATGTCGCGAATTCATCGGCCCAAGGTGTCGAGGCGTCGAAATCGACGACCTCGGTGACCCCGTCCGAGGTCCGTGTCTTCGTCACCCGGCAGGGCTTTTGTTCGCCGAAGAAACGTTCGTCCGGTTTGTACGGATTTCCAGGATATCCGCTCGCACAGCTGAGCCTCCCCTCGTGGAGAAGTATCAGGCTGGCCGCGTCGCAGATGCCACGCACGGCGCGGCCGTTGCCGCCGGTCGGTGGCCCCGAGAACACGGTCTCTTCACTTCCGCACGCTGAAAGAAACAAGCCGGCCGCAAAAATTGTGAGCACGCTTTTCATGCGGATCACCGTTATCTCCAGGCCATGGGCGCGCACAAATGCGTGAGCGCTGCCATTCGGCGGGACGCGATGTCAGAAATTTCAGCGGAGGTGCCAGCCGATGGCCAGCGTGCCCGAGAAATATTGATCGAGCGCACCGCCCGCGACGCGCACGTCGCCCGGCTCGGGATTGAGCGAATAAAAATAACGTTTCATTTCGCCGCCTACGCGCAGATCGAGCCCGGGCATGAATTCCCAAGCAAACTGCACCGAGGCGTCGACCGCGGCCGCCGAACCACGCGTGAACCACGCGGATTCCATGATTTCGCCCGCCGAAAGGACAGGTCGATAGGCCCCGCCCACCATCAAATGCAGACTATCGAGGATCCCGATGCTGGCCTCGAGGCCGAAGCGGAGGAAGGTATAGTTGACCGCGGGCACGTCGGGGTCGACGTCGCCTTCGGCATTGTCGATTCCGAAACTATGAATTCCTGCTCCCGCGGACAGCGCGATTTCGTGATCGCCGAGCGGAATACGCGCGCGCGCGGCGCCTTCCAGCTCCATCTCGCTGGTCGAGAATTCTCGGCCTTGAGAATCCTTGGAGGAGAGCCCGAGCGCATATTCGGCGTGGAGACCGATGCCGAAATTCGCGGCCAAACCGGTGGCGAAATGCGCGCCGGGGTACCAATAAATCGCCAGCGCCGGTGCCGGGGCGCCCGACAAAGTATAAGGACGGAGCTCGCCGAATAGGTCGTCGTTGTAGCGGAGCGAACGCGTGAAATAGGTCAGGCCCAGCGCGATCGAAAGCGGAGTATTCGCGCGGCTTCGCGGCGTGTTCAGCGTGGGATCGTAGGCGGTGGAAGCGACGGCCGGTTTCTCTTCTTCTTTTTCGGACGGTGTTTTGGTCGGCTCTTTCGCGGCTTCTTCTTCCTCTTCTTCATCGGCCGGCTTCACCGCAGGTTTCGATTCGGTGGGTTTCGTCTTCGCGGCGACCGGTTTTTTCGCCTGTTCTTCTTCCGCTTCTTCTTCTTGCGCCGCGACCTCGTCGGGTTCGTCTGCGGGTGCTGCGCCGGCGTTGGCCGCGGTCGATTTGATCGCCGAGCCGAGTTTTTTCCAGAGGTTTTTTTCGATCGAGGTCGTCAGCTTGCGAATCTCTTTGGCCTTCGCGCGCCAGCTCTTCACGACCTTGCCGTTCGCCGCGGAAACGACGCGAATTTCCGCCGCCCAGCCTTTGCCGTCGCGTTCGGTGGTCGCTTCGATGATCGCACCGACGCCGAGCTTGGCCGCGACTTTCACCGGATCGATCGCCGCGCCGTCGATCGCGCCGCCGGACACTTTCGCTTCCGCGCCGCGCCATTCCTGCGTCGGCACCAGCGAGATCGACTTCTGTTTTTTCAGCGCGTTCTTGATCGAACCTTCGACCATGAAGCTGATCGAACCTTTGACCTCGGTGACCACCACCTTTGGTTTGGCCGCCAGCGCAGTCGAGGAGGTGAACAATAAAAGAGCGACTAGGAATGCGCGCATCACATCGTCCCCGTGTTGGTGCTGGTGGCGATCTGGTCGACGATCCAAGCTTGAATACACTCGATCTCACCGGCTGAGAGGCCGGTCGTTCCGAGCGGCATCGCTGAGCCGCAAGCGCCCGAGCCCATCACGCGCGTGAGCAGCACGCTGTTGGAGATCGTTCCGGTGTCGACCAATGGTTGTTGCATACATCCAACCGCGGGCATGTCGAGCAAACGATCGGCGACACCCATGGCCAGGAGATCGATCCCGCCCGAAGGTGGGTTTGCTGCGCCTCCGCCGTGGCAGATGTCGCCCGAACACTTCATCGCGAAGATATCTGCTTCGACGTCGAGCTCGAGCGCACAAGCCGGCATGTTGGTTCCGCTGTCGGCACGAGCGAAACGATCTGGATCTTCCAGACTTCCAGGGCAGGCGGCGAGCAGCAGAAATATGATGGAACAGGATCCGTTGCGTTTCATACGAGCCCGGTCAACGGGCCGTCGCTACAATAGTCGGTTTCGCCGACGACTGCATCGTCGAAGCCGAACGCGCGCAAAACGGAGAGCAGAAGGCGATTGTGCGGGACTCCATCGAAGTTGAGCCAGCGTCCTGTTTGGATGCTGCCTCCGCATTTGCCCGCGATGAAATAGGGCTTCCCGAGATGGCTGTGTCGCGCCCCATCGGAGAACTCATTCACGTAGAGCACCAGCGTATTATCGAGCAAGGTCCCGTCGCCTTCGGTGACGCCTTTCAGCGCGCTCAACATATAGTTGAGCTCACCGTGATAGTAGCTCTGCACGGTGCGGAGATAGTTGCGCTGCGGCGTCGTCGGAGTCGTGAGTGTTCCGCCGCCGACATGCACGATATCCTGATGCCAGTCGTCCACAATGATCGGATTGTCCGACGCATCGCGGAGCCACTCATAAATATTCGGCTGGTTCCAGGCCATGGTCACGACGCGCGTGCGGTCGCAGGCGAGGGCCATGGTCGCGATGTCCATCATCGCGCGGCTCGCGACATCGGGATCGTAGAAAGGATAAAACGTCGCCGGCTGCGGGCGCGTGCGGTACGGCGATCGTGTCAGCGCCGGCATCGCGGGGCTACATCCTGGGCCCGCGGGCGGCGCGCTCGTCGAGCCGATGCGCCGTTCGATCTCGCCGATACGCGTGAGATAAGCGTCGAGCGTGTGTTTGTCGTTCGCGCCGAGCGTGCTGCGGACGCGTGAGGTTTCGTCCTTCACCGAATCGAGCACCGTCTGCTGGCGCAGGCGGCGGCGTACCAGTGCGGGATCGGGCTCGTTGCCGCCCATCATCGGCGGCGTAAATCCGGAGAAAAGTAAGTTGTAGGCCTGGCGCGGATCGTTGATGCGATCGACCGGAGCGCGTGGGCCGGTGAAACAAAACTCCGCGGCAGGATTATTTGCGCCGAGGTGGAGCGATTTGATCGGAAGTCCGGCGGGAGAAATTCGCTCGGCGATCACATGATCGATCGAAGCGGCCCCCGCGTCGCGGTGGGTGGTGCCGGTCATTCTTTTCCCGGTCAATAGATGTGCGGGCGCGCGTTCGTGTGCGTTCGCCGGATTCAAGAGACAGGTTTCGTCGTTGATTCCGGTGAGCACGACCATGTCCTGCTTATGCTGGTCGAGCTGAGATAGTATGGGTCCGAAATTGTAATTTCCTGCGGAGCCCGTCGGCGCCCAGGAGTCCATCAACACACCTTGCGTGTTGTAGAGGATGACCAAACGTTTCGGAGTATCTGTCGCTTGGGCGCGAGCTGTCCGCGGGCGCATCGCCTCGAGGAACGGCAGGCTGAGGGCGACACCACCCGCGCCGCGCAAGAAAGTACGTCGATCGAGTCGGCGGAAAGTCATTGCACCACCACAGGACGGAACCGAAATGCGTCGCTGGTCGTCATCGACACCAGCAGCTCGGACAAATTTTGGTTTTTGTCTTCGAATTGTTTTTTCAGGTTGGAGACCACACAAGTATCCGCGAGAGATTCACGGCGTCCTTGAGCGAAGCGGAACGTTTGTTTGACCGCGCAATCTTGGACCTCGTCGCTCGAGGCCAGTCGTTCGATCATTTCCAGCGCGTCTTGCACCGGGCCATCCATGTCGCGCGTACCCAACACTTCACCGCGCGGATCGACCGGCAAGCCGTTCACTTCGACCAATTGATGGCGGCCGATCGCGTCGAACAGCTCGAAGCCGAAGCCGAGCGGATCCATCAGGCGATGGCAGCCGCTGCAAGCGTCGTCGGTCGCGTGCTGCGAGATGCGCTGCCGATTCGTACTATCCGGCGTCGGCACCGGCACGGTGATCACCACATCGTTCGGCGGCGGCGGTAAGTCTTGGCAGAGGAAACGTTGGCGCACGAATAATCCGCGGCGCACCGGTGAAGTCACTTGGCCGTGTGCGTGGCTGGAGAGGAAGCTGCCCTGCGTGAGCACGCCGCGGCGTTGTCCGCTCGGCATGGAGACGCGTTTCCAACCATCGGCTTCGGTGACGCCTGGAATTCCGTAGAGCTTGGCGAGGCTCGCGTTGACGATCGACTCATCCGAGGTGAGCAATTCTTTGAGCCCGCCGTTTTGCGTCCAATAGATATCTTCGATGAAACGTTCGGTCTCTTCGCGAAGGTCGGCGCGGAGCTGATCGTTCCACATCGGATGGATCGAAGTATCTTTTTCCAAAGTATCGATCCGGTAGAGCTCGAGCCATTGTCCGACGAAATTTTTCACACCTTCTTTGGCGCGAGGATCTTGGAGCATGCGCCGGGCTTCGGCTTCGATTCCTTCTTTGGTGACCAAACGGCCGGCCATGGCGGAGTCGAGAAGCTCGTCATCGGGAGCCGCCGACCAGAGGAGGAACGCGAGGCGGCTGGCGATCTCCGGACCGCTCAGCGCGATCAAGTCGGATTTCGGCGAAGGTAATCCGGGGTCGCCGGCTTCGATTTTGAAGTTGAATTGCGGCGCCATGAGCATCGACTGGATCACCAGCGAAAACCGTTCTTCGACATTCGTGCTGATCGGAATCGACGCGTCGTAGACTAATTTGAGACGGGATACCTCTGCATCGGTGAGCGCGCGGCGATATATTTTCCGGCCATAGTTTCGGATGAAGGTGATCGCGCATTGTTCGCTGACGTTCGTGCGCGGGCAGCTGAGCAGCTCGGTTAAGTTGCCCACGGCGGCATTTGCGGCGCGCTCCGCAGCTTCGAGCATACGTTCGGCGCGAATTTGGGTGATGTTCGCGGCGCCGGCGGAGTTGTCGAATCCGTCGACATAGGGATCGGGTGGAAATTCGGCGCCGACATCCGTATCGAGCTGGAACGCGGCCTTCGCGGAACGTTCCCATTCAAAGCCGGTGAGACGGCGCAGCGGAGCCTCGCCGACGTTCACTTCGGCGCAGTTGGGCGGTTCCTGCGGTTGGTTCGGATTGTTCGGATTCGACGGATTATTTGGATTGTTGGGAGTCGCGATCCTGTTCGAAGGATCACCAATCGCCCCTTGCTGACATGACGCCAAGATCATGCCGGCGAAGGAAGCGAGAACAGCGGCTCTCTTCATCGACATCTGCACTGCTCCTAGCATAGTCGGCCAAAAACGTTCATCCTACAGCCCTATGAATCACGTCGTTCCGCTTGCGCTCGCGATGAGCGTTTGCCTCGCGTGTCAGTCGGGAGTGATCGACGGAATCGATGGAATCGATGGTGGCGCGACGGAGCAGGATGCGCGCGCGAATGCTGACGGCAGCGTAAACAGCCCCGAAGGTGGGACGCTGGTCGATGGATCGATTCTCGACAGCGGACATCAAAATACCTCGGCAATTGTCGTGCTCCGTGCGGGATCACCGATCGGCTCGCGTCTCGATTTGGGCGAAGCTGTCGAAGGTACGACGGGCGCTCCGCTGCAGCTCGTATTGCGAAACGTGAGTGACGAAGCCTTCGAGATCGGAAGCCTCGAGGTGGCGAGCGGCGACGTGAACGCATTCGCGGTGACCCCACCTGCGTCGATGATCTTGCAGCCGATGAGCGAGCAGAATTTTTCGGTCGCGGTGCGTCCGCCTTCGGTCGGTGATTTTCTGGCGCGGATCGAAGTCCGGAGCTCGATTGGTGCGACGCGCGTCGCGGCATTCGAAGTTTTTGGGCGCGGGACGCTCGTCCCGATCAACACGCGAAAGATGTTCGTCGCGGTCGGCCAGCGCGTGCGCACCGTCGTCTCCGAAGACGGTATGACCTGGACCGACGACCAGTTCGTGCCCGGAATGATGGGCGAAAACGACGAACAATATCGAGGCGTGGGTTACGGGGCCGGTATTTATATTGCGGTCGGCGGTGCGGCGGCCGGACATATTCGTTGGACGCGCGACGGGCGCACTTGGAACGACGTCAGCGACAATCGCCAATGGCTCGGCGGGGTCGCTTATGGAAATGGGATGTTCGTGGCGGCGGGCTCGAATGGCCGAGTGATCAGGTCGGTCGAAGGGATGAATTGGACCGATCCCTCGCGCGATCTCGGGTTACATTTTCGCGCGATCACTTTCGGTGCGGGCAGGTTCATCGCGGTCGGCGATATGGGCCGGCGTTCGGTCACCACCGATGGTTTGAGTTGGACGATCACCTCGACCGGCGGCGCTGGATTCACCAGCATCGTCTACAACACGGATCGCTTCGTCGCGGTCGGCGGCAACGGGCGCACCGCGATGACGCTCGACGGCGGCGACACGTGGATCAACGATGTCGAGCACGGCGGCGGGACGTTGCGCGGCGTGACCTACGGCAATGGGCTCTTCGTTGCCGTCGGACAGGGGCGCACGATGACCTCGCCCGACGGCGCGAGCTGGACCGAACACGCGGTCACCGGTGCGCCGTTCACTGGAATCGCGTTCGGGGACGGGCATTTCGTGGCTTTGGGGTTCCCGAACCGGCGCTATCACTCCACCGACGGGGTCGACTTCGATCCCTTCGTCGAGGACGGGAATCCGACATTGGTTAACCTGGTCTTTGGTACAGGCCAATAATTCTTAAATGGAAATGAGGGCCAGCGGCCACTCATCTTCGTGCCGCAGTTCCAGGACGTTTATTGCGAATATTACGGGTTCGTGTGTCGCAGCTTACGTCGTTTCGGGGTGCACCCTTCGTCGATCGATGATGCGGCGCAGGATGTGTTCGTGGTGGTGCACCGAAGATTGGCGGACTTCGAGGGGCGCTCTACGGTGCGCACTTGGTTGTTCGGGATCGCCATGCGCGTGGCGCGAGAACATGCGCGAAAAAGCGCGCGCCGTGGGTTGCAGGTGACGCTCGATGTGGAGCTGGCCGACCGCAATAGTATGTCGCCGCACGAGATCATCCAGCGAGCGAACGCTGCGCGCATTTTGGAGCGCGCGTTGAATTCGATGGATGAGACGTTACGAATTATTTTCGTGCTCGCGGAGCTCGAAGAATTCACCGCCGTCGAGATCGGGCAAGCGCTCGACATGAACCCGAACACCGTGTCCACGCGGCTGCGCAAGGCGCGCTGGGAGCTCGAAAAAGCGCTGCACCGAATGCAGGCCCACGAACGCTGGACCAGCGGAGAGCTCCAAGCCGCTGCTCGATAGCTCTTCGCTCGTCTATGCTCAGCTCCGGTGCCACGTTTGGCGATTGGGCTCACCGAAAGGATCGGACCGAAACACCGAAAAGAATGTCGGGTCGGGAGCGAATGATTTCCGAGAACGTTGTTCGTGCGATGGCCGAAATTTGATCGCATGACGTGCGATCACACGCCGCTGCTCCACGAAGAGCTCACCGGATTGATTCGGCAGACCGCGTTCGAGGTGCATTGTTATCTCGGAAGCGGATTTCTCGAGAAGGTCTACGTGAATGCGCTCGCGAACCGTTTGAAGAAAGCGGGATGCGAGATCGAGCGCCATCGACGTCTGCGTGTTCATGACGAAGACGGGACACCGCTCGGAGACTATTTCGCGGACCTAGTGATCGACCGGCTCGTCCTCCTCGAAGTGAAAGCGGTGGCTTGGTTTGCCCCCGTGCACCACGCGCAAACGATCAACTATCTCAAGATCACCGGCCTCGAGGTCGGGATGTTGATCAACTTCGGAGCCCCGCGACTCCAGGTGAAACGCCTCCTGAGCTTGCGCGGTTCGTGAATCTTTGGTGAGGCGTGGTTTGGTGGGATTTGCCGCCGAAAAGACAAGACCGAAACACCGAAAAGAATTGCGGGTGGTTGAGACGCCCAACCCCATTCTTTTCGGTGTTTCGGTCCGATCCTTTCGGTGAGCCCAATGCCGCCGAACGCCGAACGCCGAACGCCGAACGCCGAACGCCGAACGCCGAACGCCGAACGAAGCGCGAGGCGTTCCTCAACCGAAGCGCACAGCCGTAACCAAAGGAAGGTGCGCAGAGACGTGTTTCCAGGCATCGCCCCCGTTTTCGCTGACGAACAACGAACCCGTCGTCGTGCCGAAGGCGAGGCACGCGCCGGTGTCGTCGACATCGAGCGCGTGGCGATAGGCGATATCGTACGCGTGTTCTTGTGGGAGCCCCTCGCGGAGCACCTCGAACGTCTCGCCTCCGTCGCGTGTTCGCGTGACCACGAGCTTGCCGTCGACCGGCACCCGTTTTTCATCTTTTACCGCGGGAATGAACCACGCGGTTTTCGGATCGCGCGGATGCACGGCGACCGCGAAGCCGAAGACACTCGGCGGCAACGCGGTGAGGTCGCGCCAATTTTTGCCTTCGTCGAAGCTGACGAACGCAGCGTTATGATGCTGCACGTACATCGCATCGGGCTGCGCAGGGCACGCCACCAAACGATGCGGATCTTGGATCTCCGGCTTCTCTTTTTCGCTCTCCGGCATGAACGCGGCCCACATCCCCTTGGTGCGAACCTCCCAGGTTTCGCCGCCGTTTTCGGTGAGCCACACACCACCGCAGCTCACCGCGACCGTCAACCGCCGTGAATTCCGCGGATCGACCGCGATCGAATGAATGCCCGGCTGATCCGCACCACCACCGAACCATTGTTTGCGCGCCGGATGATTCCACAGCGGCTCGTTCAGCGACCAACTATCTCCATAGTCCGTCGATTTAAATAAACCGCCCGGGATAGTTCCCGCCCACAATACTCCAGGCTCGTTTTTCCCGCCGGGCTCCAGCGACCAGATCGTGCTCAGCGCCCACGGATTTTTGTCCTCCGCGTCGCCTTCCGGTTTCGCCGGATATTTCGGCGCCCCGATTTCGTCCCACGTTTCTCCGAGGTTTTTCGAGCGGTGCAACTTCACACCGAAATGCCCGTGGTTCAGCGCCGCGTAAAGCGTACTATCTCGCGGATCGCGCAACATCATCGTCACGTGATCCCCGAGAAAAGACACGTGGACGACTTTCCACTCCGAATTTTGCCTCTCGACGCGAAACAAACCTTTGCGCGTCGCGACGAACAAACGATCGCTCATACTTTATCCCCCGGATAGTGCCTGCATCACCGCGACCTCGGCGTTTTCAGAAACAGCGTCGCTCAGCTTTGTCCGATCCTCGATCTGCCGGCCGTCGACGAAAACCATCATGTGTTTTCGCAACGCACCCTGTTCGTCGAGGACGTAACCTTCCGCGCGCGGATTCTCTCGAAAATATCCCGCTAATATTTCGCGCACCGTCTCCCCCGCAATATCTCGCGGAGGACACTCGACGTGCCGCTGAATATTTTGCGTGAAAGTTACCCGCGCCATGACTCAGGCATTCGGGCGCCGGCCGCGGCGTTTGTTCAACAGATCGCGACGTCGCGCCGCTCGATCCGTACCCGCCTTCACCGCCTCGGAGGTTCCGTCCGAATTGAGGAAGTCCGAGAAGCTCTTGATCGTCGGGAAACGGTAGAGATCGGTCAACGACACCGGTTTATCGAGCGCATCTTTGATCTTTCGATGCATGCGGACGACCAACAAAGAGTGTCCGCCGATGTCGAAGAAATTATCCTCGATACCAATTTTCTCTTTATTGAGTGTCTCTTTCCAAATCTCCGCAATTCTCGTCTCGATCTCCGACTCGGGCGCGACATATTCCGCCGCTCCCGCCTTCGGCCCGAGCGTATCGAGCGCCGGCAATTGTTTGCGATCGATCTTTCCGTTCGGCGTCAGCGGCATCGCATCGAGCGCCGCGAAATGCGAAGGCACCATGTATTCGGGGAGCTTCGCGCGCATCCAATCTTTGAGCGCCGACTCTTCGGGCGCATCCGCGTGCGGCACATAATATCCAACGAGCCGTTGATCGCCCGGAGTATCTTCCCGCAGCACCACGACACATTCCCGGACCGCCGGATTTTTCGAGAGTAACGTTTCGATCTCGCCGAGCTCGATACGGTAGCCGCGAATTTTCACCTGATGATCGGTGCGACCCAAAAATTCGACGATTCCGTCGCGCGCAAAACGGGCCAGATCGCCCGTGCGATACATGCGCCCGTCCTGGAAAGGATTCGCCACGAATCTTTCCGCCGTGAGCTCGGGCCGGAATAAGTATCCGCGCACGACACCTTCGCCGCCGATATAAAGCTCGCCCGGAGCTCCCGGAGGCATCGGCTGGCGATTTTTGTCGAGAATATAGAGCTGCGTATTGGCGATCGGCCGGCCGATGGGGATCGAATCCGGCGCACCCTTCACCGGATGGGTCGACGACCAGATCGTCGTCTCGGTGGGCCCGTACATATTCGTCACCGAATTTGCGACCACCTCGCCGAGCTCCTTCGCCAACACCACCGGGAAAGCTTCGCCGCCGACGAAGACGTGTTTCACCGTCGACAACGCCGCCCGCGACTCGTCGTGCATCAACATCATGCGGCCCATCGAAGGCGTGAACTGCATATGCGTGACATTATGGCGGCGGATCTGCGCGGCGATCGAATAGTCCTGCATCTCATCGTCGCTCTTGCCCGCGTGCTCGTTTGCCAGGTCGCGCAGCATCTTCAGCTGCGGAAGGCTCTCCATGATCCGCTGCGTGGGCACGCCGAAGTCGAGCAGACAAGCGATCTCGTCGACGCCGCGCGCCTTCAGCTTGTTGACCATCTCCATACAGGAGTCGGGCGTGCCGAAGAGGCCGCTGTCCTCGAAGTAGCGCTCGAATGCGAACTCCAAAATTCCGTCGAGCTCTTCCTTCGTCAGCGAGGAAAGATCGATATCGTCCGGCTTCGCATTTTCTCCCTGCGGGCGTTTGAACGCCGGAAATGCCCAAGCGAAATTTTTCACCAGGCTCACCGATGCGCTCAGATAGTCTTTCATCGGCTGGCGAACCACTTCGCGCACGTCGTTGATGTCCCAACCCACGAAGGTATGGAGCATCAGCGTCACCACGCCGGTGTCCGGATCGAAACCTTTCTCTTTGCGCGCCGCTCGATAAATTTTGATCTTCTCCGCGACCTCGTCGACCGACTGGCCGAGGAGATGCGTGAGAATATTCGCCCCGATATATCCGGCCTCTTTATAAGTTTGAGGATTTCCGGCGGTGGTCACCCAAAATGGCAATTCTTTTTGCACCGGACGGGGGAGGGTGACCGTGGGAACTTTTTGTCCCATCGGATTGGTAAATTCGATCGCCTCACCGCGCCATAGTTTCCGCACGGTCTCGATCTGCTCGAGCATCACGTTCTTCGCGTTTTTGTGATTCTGCGGCTGCAGCACGAAGTCGTTCGGCTGCCAGCCCGAAGCAAACGACAACCCGACACGGCCGTCGGAAATGTTATCGACGATGGCCCACTCCTCCGCGATGCGGATCGGATGATGGAGCGGCGATACACACGAGCCTGCGCGAATCTTCAGTCGAGTGGTGATCGCTGCGAGCGCCGCGCCGGTGACCGACGGGTTCGGATAGGGTCCGCCGAACGCGTGAAAATGGCGCTCCGGTGTCCACACCGAGTCGAAGTTGTGCTCGTCGAAATACTTCGCGCCCTTCAACATCAGCTCGTATTTTTGGCGGCCCGCCGCGTCGTCGTTGCCCCACATGAAGAGGCCGAACTGCATGCCTTTCGCGGCGATCGACTTCGGCAACATCTTCGTCGCCTGACCGCGATCGCGATCCAAGAAGACGACCACTTTGAAGCCGCGCGCCAGCGTCCAAAACAGCTCGAGCACGTGGATGTCGAACGACAGCGAAGTCACCGCGAGCCAAGTGCCCGGCGGTTCCTTCGGCAAACGATCGTCCATACCGGTGAAGAAATTGACGACGTTATGGTGCTCGACTTGCACACCCTTCGGTTTGCCGGTCGAGCCCGAAGTATAAATGACGTAGGCCAAATGATTGGGCGTGACGTCCCCGCGGACATTTTCCGTACTATTGCCCGCGACCTGATCCCAGTCGGCGTCGATGCGGACAATTTTCGCGTTACTGGCCGGGAGGTCAGGTACCAAACGTTCCTGAGCCAAAATGACTTCGACCTTCGAATCCTGAATCATGAATTCGATGCGGTCCTTCGGATACGCCGGATCGAGCGGTAAATAGGCGCCGCCTGCTTTCTGCGTCCCGAGCGTGGCGACCATCAGATCGAGCGATCGTTCGACGTAAATGCCGACCAACTTATCCGGGCCGATGCCCAATTTTTTCAAATGCACCGCGAGCTGATTCGCGCGCGCATTGAGCTCTCGATAAGTATAAGAAGTCCCTTCGAAGACGATCGCCGTCGCGTCCGGCGTCTTCGCGGTCTGTTCCTCGATGATGTGGTGTACGCAGGCGTCGGAGCGAAACGCGGTCTCCGTGCGATTCCACTCGATCAAAACCTTGCGAGATTCCGCCTCGCTCATCAGCTCGAAGGCGCTGATCTTCTTCGCCGGCGCCGCGGCGATGCTCGACAGGAACGTCTCGAGCTGATCTTTGATCTCGTTCGCCGCCACCGATGAGATTACATTCGCTGCATAAACGCAGGACGCGCTCGCACCATCGGAAGCGACGACGAAGTTGAACGTCGACGGTCGGTTCGGCGACCAGCCCTCCGGCGCATCGGCGATCGCCGCGCCCACCGGCAATAATTTCCCTTCCACCAGCTCCGGGCGCGCATGGAGCTCCGGATATCGCGCGACCACGTCGTGCAAAAACGAGCGCTTCGCGCGAACCTCGGTGAGCTCCGCGTTGATCCTCTCGAGCGCCGCCTCGAACGACGCTTCACCGTCGATCGTCGCTTGAACGACGACCTCCGTCGAGACCACCGAGCTCAGCTCCCCGAGCTCTCGCGCGAGCGCTGCATCCGCGAACGTCAGCTGCAGCTCGTCTTTGCCGCTGATGCGCGAAAGATAGGCCGCATAGGCCGCGAAAACCGCGTCCGCGAGGCGCGCGGAAAACCTCGTTTTGAAAGCTTCGGGAATGCGGACGGCGACACGTTCATTTCTCGCCTCGCCTTGCGAAGATGCCGAGGCGTACGGAATCTCCACCGGCTCGAGGCGGTACAAACGTTTGACCCACCACTCTTCGCTCTTCGCGAGCGTCGCTTGTATGGCGGTCAAACGTTCCGCGCGATCGGCGGGGATGCCCAGCGACGCGCCCGCTTCGAGACCGAGCGCTTTCGCCGCATCTGCGACGGCCACATCTTTTCCGCCCAGCGTCTGAAAACCGGTCAGGGCCAGCGCACCTTCGCTGGTGTTGACCAAGATCTCTTTGTCGTCGGCGGCGAGGATCTCGCCGTTGGCGCCGGTCGCTTCTTCGTCTTCGCGAAGCGCCGCACGCGAGACGATCAATGCCTGTCCGCCGCGTTCGATCTTCGGGGAGCCGAGCGGATTCAGATATCGCCCGAAATCCATGCCGCGGATCAAGGCGTCGAGCTCGACGGCGGATTTGTCGAAGTCGAGCACACCTGCTGCCGCCGGACGCTGGTGGCGCGAGAAATAGAGACGTTCGGCCGAGGTGTCCTGGGGGACAGGAGTCATCACACCCGCCGCCAGCTCGTTGATCAATTCACCGAACGCTTCGATCGCCGTCGCAAAAGAACGGGTGTTCAAAGAGAGCGCCGTTTCACCGGTCCCTACTTCGAACAATTTCTGCTTGAGAATATCTCCGCGGTCGATGCCCGCGGTCATCAGGTGGAAAGTAATTCCCCATTTCTCTTCGCGATTGATCAAACCCCAAGCCGGAGTATTCAGACCGGCATATTTCGGCAGGGGTCCGTCGTGGAAATTGATCGCGGCTTTTTTCGCCATCGCGAGCACGTCCGCGGGGATGATCGACAGGTAAGTAATGCTGAAGAGATAGTCGAACGGCGCTGCGGCCAGCGACTGTTTGTAGTCCGACTTCGGATCGAGCACCGGGATCTTTTTGCTGCGCGCAAAAGTGATCAGGCGCGGAGTCGCGGTGATGATGCCGCGAATTTCGTGTCCTTCGCGGAGGATGATCTCCGCACATTCGCCGAGCAGCGTGTCGGATCCGATGATGAAACAGGAGAACTTTTCGCGAGCCGTCATAGGGTTGAGGACGGCCACCTTAGCGGCTTGAAAGCTCTCGCTCAACTAGCGCCAAGGCTCCGACCCGTGCATCATGCGCCGCGAGAAACGATGAGAAATTTATGGGCCCCGGCAGCGATCGGCTTAACGCTCGCGCTGCTTCAATCCTGCACACACCAGTATCCCTACATTTGGGTCGCTGAGCTTCGCGAAGAAACCGCGGAGATGACGGTTCAACCCGGCGACACGATCACCGTTCTGGTGAAAAACCAAACGCAGGTGTCCGGTGATTTCGTGGTGCGTCCGAACGGCGCCTATCTGCAGCCGCTCATCGGCGAGATTCCCGTCGCGGGTCAGACCACGGTTCAAGTTCAACAGCTGCTCGTCGAGAAGCTGAAGGATCTGATCACCAACGCGGAAGTCACAGTTTCCGTGAGCACGCCACGTCCCCTTTCGATCAGCGTCATCGGTGAAGTCCGCACGGCGGGAAATTATCAAATGCCGTTCGGCGAAGGCGTGCTCGGGGCGATCGCGCGTGCCGGCGGTCTGACCGAGTTCGCCGACGGAGATTCGATTTACGTGCTCCGCGAATTTCCGAAGCGCACGCGGGTCCGTTTCTCTTATGCGCAGCTCTCGCGCGGTGACAGCTTGGCGATCAACTTCAAGCTGAGAGATCGCGACGTGGTGGTCGTGGAGTGAGCGTCACCCTGGCCGTCGCGCTCGCGTCGCTATTCGTCGCGCAAGAGCTCGACGGAATCGCGACCGCTCGCATCGAAACGACCACCGGCACCGTGCCGTTCACTTCGGGCGACGGTCTGGTGACCACGCTGGAGATCCTTCCCACGGGAACCGCTCTGGTCACCGGACACACCGCCCAATTCAATCTTTCGTACACGCCGCGTATTTATTTCCGCACCGGCAGCAGTATCGGGCGACCTTTATTGCTCCACCGCGTCTCGCTCGGATATCGCCAATCTTTTGATCGCGCGTGGTTCTTCGACGGGAGCGTCGCCGGCTCCTACGGCGAGCTCGACTTCAGCCGCGCGGTGGAGATCTTCGGCGCCGATCAGCCGCCGCCCGCGGATTCGATCGTCAAATTCGCCTCACTTTCAGGCGCGCTGGTGCTGACGCGCGACCTGTCTTTAGGCGATTCCATCGAGCTCGCGATCCGACCGAGCTACACCAAACCCGAAGCCGGCGGCGTTACTTTTCTCGAGCAGCTCCGCACCGTCGGCACGCTCCAATATTCTTCCACGCTCTCTGCGCGCGACGTGGCCGTGGGGACAGTTGGCTTCGAATCTTCCGAATATCTCGGAGATGGTGCGCTCGCCGGCTCCGTCAATATCTTGGAAGCGAGCGGGCGCCTGGAGCATAGTTTCACGCGCGCCTTCAGCGCCTATGGATTAGTCGGCGTCGCGGCCGGACTTGGGGACGACGTCGAGCTCTTGCCGCTCGGGGAAGCCGGCATCACCGCCGACTTATTTCGTTCGCGCGCGTTCACCTTCGGCACTGTCTTTTCTGCCGGCGTCGACGCTAACGCGAACCCGCTGACCACCGCCTTCGAAGGCCGTCTGGTCACCTCGCTGACGCTGACGATGAGCATCGGGCGCGACTTGGAAATTCGTCCCAGCGGCTCGCTCTTCACGCCGATCACCGCGCTGCCCGAAGGTTTGATGATCAGCGGGCTCTCCTCGCTCGAAACCGTTGTTTCTGCGCGCTTCCCGGTCACCTATCGCTTCAACGATGACCTCACGTTGGAATTCGGTGGACGCGGATCTGCGCGCGGCCCGCGATTTTCCGCGGAAAATTTCGAGCTCTCGCAGCTCGAATTGGTCGCTTATGTTTCGCTGACGGGAACGCTCGATTCGCGCATCCCCGAATTATCGCGCTAACCGGGGTGACCGTTTAGTTTTTGTCGGGCGCGGTGGCGAGCGCGAGCTCTTTCAAGTTCTTCTTCACGTAGCCGCGCAACCCGCGCGCCGCAGCGATTGCGATGCCGATGACACCGCCGACGATGCCCAGCAACATCACGCGCATGACGAACGGCTTCCGCATCGACGCGTATTGGAGCGACGGAGGCAGGATGATGTCGTAACGCGCGGTCGCCGAAGTGCGCTCGAGCTCGAGCTGAAGCTTCGTGCCTTTCAGCTTGTCGACCAACGTCGATTGAAGCGTACGCGCAGCTTCATAACGGCGCTGGAGATCCGCGAACGTCGCTTCCATCTCCGGAAGCTGATCGACCAGGGCCTTCGCTCGCCGCAGCTCTTCCTCGATATGTGCCTGATCTTTGCGCACCACCGAAGCCTGCTTTTGTAGCTCGAAAACAGAGTTTCGCGTCGAGTCGAAGCTCGCCGAACGTTGATACTCCATCGTGCGTGCGCCGGAATCGCGCGCATCTTCGGCCATCTTTTCCAGTCGCCGCAATTCATCCTTCAGCTTCAACACATCGGGATGATTCGGGCCGAGCTCTTTGGCTTCCGCTTCCGCGAGCCGCGCTTTGACGCCGGTGATCTCGGTGGCGAACGGCTTGTCGTTCTGCAACCGCGAGACAGACATTTCGTCTTCGCTCGCGAGCTTGGTGCGGTCGTGCGAGAGCGCCGTGCCGATGCGCGCATTTTCCGCGCGCAGATCGCTGCGTTTTCGCTCCAGCTCGAAGATCAAGCTGTAGTTTTGTCGCGCGAGATCGGGGAGCGCGTCGATGTTCTTCCGCTTGAAGTCGAGCATCTCCCACTCTGCTTTGTTGAGATCTTCCTGCGCGGTCGCCAATTCGCGCTCGAGGAACTCAGCCTCCGCGGTGATGATCTTCAGCGTCTTGTCGATCTCGCCCTGAAGATAGGTCTTCAAATGCGCGTTCAAAAAGCCGACGGCGCGCTCCGGGTTCGGGTGTGTATACGAGCCTTGATAGGTGTTCGAGAGCTGGCCGGGGCCGGGCGCCAGACCGATGCGGAGGAACTCCATGCGGTTCGCCACATTGTCGACTTGCTCCAGGGTCACGCCCGTTTCACCGAGGGCGGCGAGCGTCTTTTTGATCAGGAATGGGCTCTTGAAGTTTTGCTCGGCAGACCGGAAAAACGCGACGTTTGCGCGCTGAAAGGTCAGCGTCGGATTTTCGATCGAGCGCGGCTCCAGCGTCATCTGGAAGACCGCGCGCCGGGGTGGCGGAGCGATCACCGCGAGCACGCCGCCGAGCACTGCGCCGAGCAGAGCCAGCGCGGTGATCGACTTCCAGTAAGGGACGAAGAACTCGATGATGCGCCGAACTTTTTTGACGACGTCGGTCAGAGTGATCTTTGGACCAGCATCGTCATCATCGTCGCCGCCGTACCCCATCTGCGCGCGATAATGTTGCTGCTGCGCGTAGAGCGAGGGCTGCTCGACCGGGGCGAGCACCGGGATGTCACGGTGCGGATCGGGCATGGGAATCGGCAGATTCGACGGTGGGCTGACGGGCGTACCGCGTGCAGGCGAAAGCTCACCATGACGTTCGCGGCGCAACATCTGGCGCGCACCTTCACGCAGCGCGCTCGGTACAGCGCTGTCGCCGCTGCGCCCGCCAAGTGTGATGGTGATGCCGCGATCTTCAGTGGACAGGTATTCGTAGACGGTCTCGCCTATCTGAATCAGATCGCCGTCGCGAAGCTCGGCTTCATCGATGCGTTGATCGTTGACGTAGGTTCCGTTCGTCGATCCGAGATCGACGATGTGGAGCCGCCCGTCTTGCTGGATCAATTTGGCGTGTTGAAGCGAAGCGCGATCGTCTTCGACTTCGATCTCGCAATTGTTCGAACGCCCCATGAAAACTTCGTCGCCGCCGATCGGATATCGGCGCCCAACGTTTTTCCCGGACCGTGCCCAAAGGTGACCCTCTTTTTCAGGGGCCTCCGAGGGGTACATCGCCGAATCTGGATTCATCGAACCAACCTGCTCCTCAAACCCCGCCGCCTCGCCCGCCATGCGAGAGATCGTAGTCGACCTTTCGCACCCCGAGTTGAGGCTAACAAAAACAGGCTTCCGCAGTCACGTATGCCGAAAGCTGCGTGCCTTGCACATTTGTCACAACGTTGCGTGCCGCCACACTTTCCAAAGCACAGAACGGCACGATTGCACGATAACTTATCGCTCATTGTGCGCGGATAATTTCGCCATCTAGGGAGTGGGATTGCTTCGACGACGGACCACAGTCTTCCGAAACGGACTCCTTTTCATCGACGTGATCATGTCGATGGCCGCGTTTCTTGGGACCTTTTTCTTCCGCCAGCTCCTCGCCCGGCGAACGACGCACCCCGAGCAGCTCCCTGCTTGGATGCGCACCATCGAGCTGCCGCTGGTCACCGACACGCGTCCCTACGAGCTGCTCTTCCTCTCGATGCCCCTGATCTTCGGGTTCTCGCTCTACCTCTGCGGGAGCAATGATTTCCAGATCACCTTCAAACGTCTCGCGATGAGATACGCGCGGGCCGTCGCTTTCGGCGTCGCGCTGATGGTGGCCACCGGCTTCATGCTGCGCCTGACACCGCCGATCGCGCGTTCGTTCATCGTGATGTTCGCGATCGTCGCGGTCCCGATGCTGCTCCTCTCGCGTTACTTCGTCATGGAGTCGGTCGCGTTCATTCGCAAGCGCGGCGTCGACGGACATCGCGTGGTGATCGTCGGTTGCTCGGCAGAGGCCGTGACGATGGCGAAAGCTTTGAGCACGCAGTCCGCGTGGAACTTGAAGCTCCTCGGTCACGTTTGTGTTCCGGGTGAAGTGCGCGATGAACGCGCGGAGCCTCGTTTATGCGACGTCGCCGAGCTCTCGACGCTGCTCGACTCGCAGCCGGTCGATGAAGTCGTCTTCGCGGCTTCGATGGAGCACGGCTCGGAGCTGCTGCAAAACGCGCTCGCGGCCTGCGACGAACGTGGCGTCGACGTGTTGATCCCGTTGCCCGCGTCGCTTCCGTCGCGCGCGAAGGTGGAGATCGCCAACATCGACGGCTACGACGCTCCTTTGCTCGGCCTCCGCCGCACGCCGACCGGCGAAATGCGGCTCTGGGTGAAGCGCTTGATCGACGTGGCCGGCGGATCTTTCGGCGTGTTGATGGTCTCGCCGGTGATGATCGGCGTGGCGTTGATGATCAAGCTGAGCTCGAAGGGCCCGGTGTTCTTCAAGCAGGTTCGCGCAGGCCGCAACGGCCGCAAGTTCGTCATGTACAAGTTCCGTTCGATGGTCGTCGACGCCGAAGCGCGCAAGGCGGAGCTGCAACATCTCAACGAGATGAGCGGCCCGGTCTTCAAAATTGCGCGCGATCCGCGGGTCACCAAGATCGGCGCCTTTATCCGCAAAACCAGCCTCGATGAGCTTCCGCAGCTCTTCAACATTGTCCTTGGGGACATGAGCTTGGTCGGGCCGCGTCCGCCGCTTCCTTCCGAGGTCGATCAGTACAAACCGTGGCAGCGCCGCCGCCTGTCCGTTCGGCCAGGTCTCACGGGTTTGTGGCAGGTCTCGGGTCGCAACAACGTCGACTTCGAGGAGTGGATGGCGCTCGACCTTCGTTACATCGACACCTGGTCTTTGTGGCTCGACGCGAAGATCATCTTGCGAACGCTTCCTGCGGTCCTGCTGAAGACGGGCGCCAGCTAGGTTTACGTGCGCTCTGAGCGCGTGTAAGGTCCGCGCCGTTTCCCGATGAGCGAAGTCAATCGCCGCGCGCAAAAAGGCGCAGTTTGGACGATCGCCGGTTACGGGACGAATCAAACTCTCCGCTTCGCCTCGAACATCATCCTCACGCGGCTGCTCACGCCCGATGTCTTCGGCTTGATGCAGTTCGTGAACACCTTTCTTCAAGGTCTGTTCCTCTTCTCCGACGTCGGTATTCGGCCGAGCATCGTGCAGAACGAGCGCGGCGACGATCCCACATTCTTGAACACCGCCTGGACGATCCAAGTCGTTCGCGGCTGCGCGCTGTTTTTGATCTCGCTGATTTTGACGATTCCGGTGGCGAACTATTTCGAGCAGCCGGAGCTGAGGCTCTTGCTGCCGGTCGCCGGCTTTCAGGCGATGGTCGTCGGTTTTTATTCGTCGAAATTAGTCTCGCAAAATCGGAATTTAAATTTTGCGCGGGTCACGCTGATCGATATTTTTTCCCAGGTCATTTTGCTGGGAACTACGGTCGTGGTCGCTTGGTATCTGCGTTCGGTTTGGGCGTTCATCATCGGCAGTCTGGCCTCGAATTTCGTGCGGCTGGCGCTCTCGCATCTGGCGCTGCCTGGAATTCGGAATCGGCTCACCTGGGATAAAAAAGCGGTCTCTACGCTCTTCAAATTCGGGCGCTGGATCTTCTTCAATACTCTGCTGACGTTCTTGATCAGCCAGTCCGACAAGATCGTCATCGGTAAGTTGGAGTCGCTGGAGCGGTTCGGTATTTATGCCCTCGCGGCCAGCTTGGCGATGATGCCGGCGCAAGTGCTCAATCAGTTGAGCAACCAGATCGCGTTTCCGTTCTTGTCGAGGACGCGGCTCGAAGGGCGGCCGCTCGGGCCGGCCTTTCACCAGATCCGCGGTTTAATCATCATCGCGGCGGGCTGGATCATGTCCGGCTTCATCGCCGGCGGCCCGACGATCGTCGACGTGATGTACACCGACGAATATCTCGATTGCGGGTGGATGGTGCAGATCCTCTCCGCGGGCGCGTTTTTATCGATCGTCGAGACGATGAACTATCAAGCGCTGCTCACGCTCGGCCGCACCGGTTGGAACTTAGCGGGCCGCATCGTGATGGTCTTCGGTATGGCGCTGAGTATTGCGGTGGGTTGGCATTTTCTGGGTTTCCCGGGAATTATCGTAGGTTACGCGGCCGCCGAGCTCTTTCGATATTCGGTGTCGTGTATCGCGCTGCAGTACGCGAAAATTGCGAATTTCGGGCAGGATTTGAAGTTTTTCATACTCGTGGGGGCCTCCAGCGCGTCGGCATATTATGCGGTGCAATGGACGAAGCGGGAGTTTCATATTCTCGCGCTCGACGTCGCCGTCGTATTTTTGGTGGTCAGCGCATTCTGGATTGGGCCGGGTCTGCCGGTGTTGAAGAATTTTTTGCGGCAGCGCCGTGAGTCGCGAATGGCCGGGCCGCCGCCGATGGTTGCGGTTCCGGTTGTGGCGTCGAAGGCGCCTCCCGTAGGGAAGAGCCGCAAGAGTAAGCGCAAGAAGCGCCGCTGATGACGTTCCGTTTCACAAGAAGCGTAGACCTGACCGATCCCCGCGATCGAACCTCGTGCACGTGCACTTGAACGTAGTACGGTGAACGATCCCGTGTCGCGTTCCCGCGAACGTATTCGCTCAATTCGCCTTGAGCTGCGACAACGCGCGGCTGCTTTGCGATCGGGCCTAGGCCAGCGCTCGCCACGAATCGCCCTTGGCGTGCACGATCGCGTTACGTTCCAGGGAACGTTACACGCGATCGTTCACCGTACTACGTTCAGGTGCACGTTCACGAGGTTCGATCGCGGGGATCGGCTGCGTATACGCCTCTTGTTCGACGGGGGCCATGGCATTTAATCAGCGCGCTTGCCGAAGAAGTGGATCAGCGCGTCGTCTATGGTTGCGCGCCAGTGGCCCCAGGAGTGGCCTTCCGAGACTTCGACATAGAGCACGTTGGCGCCGATCTTTCGGAGATGAAGCGCCGCTTGTTTCGAGTCCCAAAAGAATAGTTTCTCGTAGAGACCGACGTCGACAAAAACCTTTTTGGGGAACTGTTCAGTTTTCATCAGGCGCTCGAAGACGTGTCGAACGGCGTACGAGTGAAAGGCTGAGCTCTGCATGCCGATCATTCCGAAATGTTCGCCGTGCTCGAGACCCATGAATGCGGCGTGCAAGCCGCCGTAGGAGGCACCTAAAAGCCCGCGTTTCGTGGGATCGTTCGACGTGGGATAATTTCGGGCGACCTCGGGAATCAGCTCCTCGAGCATGAAGTCGCAGAAGGTGCATTCCGTGGCGCTCTTCGGAATGAGCTCTTGTTCTCGCCGATTCGTACGTCGTTCGTTATCCCAGGGATCGACGAACACCACGACAATATTCTCGATCATTCGTTCTTCGTAGAGGCGATCGAGAATGACGACCATGGCCCCCATCTCGTCGCGCCAATAATCAGAACCATCCGTGACGAACAACGTAGGGAGATCGTCTGCGCCGGCCTCGAGGCCAGGAGGTAAATAGACTCGATAGTTGACCGTGTAATTGAGATGTTTGCTGTTGATCGCAATGTTCTCGGTGAACGTTCCTCTCGCTATAGAAGAACATCGCGGTGGCACCGAAGACGATCGGCATCGGGCCCGTGGCTTGGATCCGTGCCCAGGCGGTGCTCGCGTCACCTGTCTTCGCAGCTTGTTCGAGCGCTTGTTCGAGCTCAGCGCGATCGGCGAATGCCTGCGACGGATTCGCGAGCCTTGATGCGCCTCCGCTTCTGCACGCGCCCGCCGCTGGAAACGCGAGCAGCCCGTAGATGAAGGCGAGGCTTGATAACCGAGACGCACGCACGCGCCGACTATATCGCCAAACGTGAGCACGACTAAAGTCGTGAGCTCGCCGGGGCGTGCTCGATCCGACCTTTCCCAGAGTCCGACGAGCGGCCGCAAAGGATCTAAGTCGTGCATCGATGCGCAGCGTCGCGAACGGCCTTTACGGCGTGCGATTTCCAGGTCGAGCTCGCCACGAAGCCGCACGCCCTCTCCGCCGGTGCCCGCGAGGACATGTTCCCGTGGACAGTGACTTTCGGTGCGTCCTTCAAAGTGACGCCTTCTGCTTTGATCTCTTTTACGAGCTGGAGTATTTAATCGAGCTGTTGGGGACGTCGCGATGATCGATAGTGTAGATTTTGCAAACCTCACACCTGTCTACTCTCGACTCGGTAAAAGAGACCTTCCGCCTGAAGACCCGCTTTTCAAAGCGGTTGCCGAGCTCGCGACTGCGCTCAAGGTACTCGATCAGAGGACAGTCTTGAAGTCGGGCGTTTTCGATTCGGCATTCGATGTCTTCGACGGCGAGACTCCCTATCTGCTCGGTCATCTCGTGACCGACATGCTCCGCACTCAAGCAAACAATAGCGACAACACGTCGCGTGCCGGATATTGGCTCGGCACGGCTGCTGATCCCGGACCCCCACCTTCTGTTGTCGACCACATAAGAGACACACTTCAGCAGAACGGCCTCTCATCCCTGCCCTCTGACGAAGCGAGAAAAACGGCTGATCGGCTCACGAAACTAATCGACCAATTTGGCGCCCGTACGTCCTTGTGCGTAGTTCGGACTACCGCGCAGATTTCGTCAGTTTCGGTCTATCAATTTCTGATCGTGTACTCCGACACGCGGAAGTTTATTTCTCTCTATCTGAGTCAGGTCCCAATCGGGGTGATTATTAGTGACAAGTGAGAGCACCGCCATACCGCAATGGCTGCGTGAGAGACGGAGAAGCCAAATATGACTCGCACCTTTCCTTTTGATCCACTAACGCATTCCGAGCGAGCTTTTGATGCGGCCCGCGATACGGCGGAGCTCACGGGACCGACCGATGGTCCGCAGGGATTCATCATCCAGCCGGATGTTCCGCTTCCCGGCGGCTATACGATCAAGCGAGTCGTTCGGCTCGATGACGTGGGCACCGGCACCAGCGGCAGGCTGCGATTCAAGAGCTCGGAAGCCGACTACGCAGGACAGCTAGGTCTCACTTTGAAGTCCAACGAAACCGTGGATGTGGGATCGACGGTCGACCGTAAACGTGCTCTCGATTTCTGGACGCGCCATGCGATCGCTGCCGGTTTCCCGGCTTCGGTTGTTGAGGACGTGGTCGCTTCCGTCGTTGCGGCAGAGACGAGCGCGCCGCCGCGCACCGTCGACGCTGCGGCCCGCGACTCTTTGAGCCGACAGTTCTCGGATGTGACTCGAGTGCTTACGGCATTCCTGGCCAGTCTCGAGCTCAAGAAGCTCGAGCTTCCCGTTGTTGCCTCCAATGGTTCGTTCACCGCACGCAGTCTCGATTGGTCGAAACTCTCCACCGATGCAGATGGACCGGGAACTTTTTATCTCATCGAGGAGTATCGAATCAGCAGCTTCGCGACACTTTACGGTCTCGGTAAAACAGTTAAATCGTTCAGTCTGCTCCCAGGAGAGGAGACCACGATCAAGGTCAGGACATGGCGACAGAGGGAACAGTCGTCATCGTCGAAGGTTTCGCGAACCTCCTCGAGCGGCACAAGTATCATCGATTCGCTCGACCAGAGCGCGGTCGATCGTTTCTCGGATCAGATTCAGAAGACGGTCAGCGACAAATCTACTCGCGCTTCCGAAGAAAACTGGCACGTTGAAGGTCAGGTATCGGGAACGTGCGGATTTGCTTCGGCGAGTGTCAAGGCGAGTGGCGGCGGCGAGTATCGCGCCGGGCAAGAAGACTTTGCGACGCGCACCGCTACCGCGGTCACCGAGCACACGCAGCAAGCCTCTGCGAGCCGAAAGAACACAATCGACGCCAGCACCGCTTCATCGAGCTCCATCGATTTGACCAGCATCGATAGAGCCGAAGATGAAAATATCACTGAAAGAAAGCTACGAAACGTCAATTTGCGGCGAGTCCTGAACTTTGTCTTCCGAGAGCTGAATCAGCGCTACGATATCTTTGTTCATCTCGTGGATGTTCGAATCGCGTTCTCGAACGGGAAGCCCGCGTCGTGGAATGTCGTTCCTCCGAGCCAACTGACCTCATTGGTCGAGTCCGTCTGTCATGTGAACCGCGACCTATCGCTCGAAGGGGGCGGGATCGTCGATACCAACCTGCCGCTTGCGGCCCGAGTGTCGGCGAATATCCTGCAAGCCCTTTCGAGAATCAGCGACTATCGCGGTGAACCGGTTGAGATTTTGGAGTGTGTTCTCGAGTCGGACGACGGACAAAAGGCGATCGCCCCACTCGGAGCCGGCTCTCGCTTTATGTTGCCGGTCCATCAACGGCGGCTTCAAGAAAGGGGCTCCGAGACGCCCGCGTTCAACAGTTATCCGGTGAATGTGAAGGTTCACTATCGATTTCGAAACACGCTTCGGGACGCAAAGCAGGTCAACGGTGAACCCAACGTCCCCGGGGTCGTCGTCAGCAAAACGGAGACGGTTCTGCGCACGGATAGTATCGTCGTGGAGGCGCTGCTCGGATTCAGCGACGCCCTTGATGCCTTTGCCTTCCAAGCGCAAGAGCTCGGCAATGAAGCGAAGCTCCGAGCCAACGAGCTTCAGAAAGCCGAAGCCGAGAAGCTTCGAGTTGCGACAGAGCTCTTGTCAGCAATTGCGGATCCCATCGCGCGAGCGAACGCCTACGCGGCCATGTTTGCTCGCCATGCGGATCACACCGTGAAAGACGAATAGGCGCTGAAAGTGGGAATCTCGGATGGTGGCGCGGCGGAGAGCACGACGGCTCTCAAGCTCGGAGACGAATACACCTCTTCAGGCGATGCCGCCGCGAACAGCACAGTTGTGCTCGACATGCCCGGCGGTAATACGGCGAGTCGAGCGACAGGTGACTTCTCGGAAAGAGAAGCCAAAGTCGACATTGTCGCCGGCCTTCGAACGTCCTTGAGACGTTTGATGCCGTCGGGCCTTTCGCCGCGAGAGCTCTTAGAAAAGTTGTCCGAAATTCTGATCCCTTCGGCCGACGCTGGGGTCTCGTTCAGTCCACCTCCACTCGTCATAGGTACAGTTGCGCATCTGTTGATTTCCGCCGACCTCTTTCTGAAGAATCCCGGGCTCGAAGTGGACTTTTCACTTGAAAAGCTCATGTTCAAGGTGGCGCCGTTCCTCGAGGTGAAGGAAAAGCTCGGCAAGCTGCGACCGGATCTCGCGCGACTCACCTCTCTCGAATACTGGGAGATCAAGTCAGTCGACACCATCATCTCCCGTCCGGCCGCAATGATTGAACAATTGGAAGCCTACGAGAACTATCTCGTTCCAGGAAAGGGGCTGCTTGGTCTACCGGGGAAAATGGATGTCAACACCAACAAAGGCGTAACGCTGACGCTGGATTTCGATCTACGAGCACCAGGCCTGATCGCCTATCAAATCTCCTTTGATGTGTCTCGGCTGATCTTCGAGCTTGGACGGAAAGTTGTGGATGAATTCATTCAAGAGCTCAGAGACAAGGTTAAGAAGCTTGCCGACGATCGCGAGCTCGAATATGTGCTTTACGCTATTGCTATAGTCTTGATAATTGCGGCGGGAACAGTCGAAATTCCGGCCGCTGCGCTAACGAAGCTCGCTGTGTCGGCCGTGGATCTCCTTGCAGCGCAGCCGCTACTCCTGGGGCTCTGACAAATATGAAACTCTCCAAGAAACATCACACTGTGCTTCTCTTCTCTATTCTATGCGCCTGCCCCTCAGATCCCCCGAGTAGCCCGCAGGCACCGGCGTCTGATTTGCCCGATTCCCATTCCGATTCCGATTCGATTTCTACCGCCGACGGTTCGCCAGTTGTTGTGAACGCTCCTGGTGCGACCGACGGTGCTCCTGACGGCGGCGATCTTTTTGCACGCCCAGGCTCGTTCAATCGCTACATTTTGCGTGCGATCGACGACAGATATGCCCGGCGGGGAGGTTTGGGATACGCACTCAGTGCGTATTACACGGAGCCGCTGCCTTATCCCGACGGCCCAATTCCGCCCAGCAATCATGCACCGAAGACGATGTGTGTGGCTGCCGTAAGTGAAGTTATTATTCATGCACTCGAGCTTTACGCGCAGGAGAGCTCAGAGGCGGCACAACAGGTACGGGCGGCGTTTCCAACGAGAACCTGGACCAAAGGGTCACCCCGCGACATTAGAAGCCATATCTTCATGTTCGAGGGTTCGGGCTCCAGAGGCACGGCCGATGCCCTCGCCAAGTTCGGCGTCGGTAAGTTGGTTCCTTTCAGTGAGCTCAAACCTGGTGATTTCGTGAATCTGAATCGGAAGAGCAATAGTGGGCACGCTGTCATCTTCTTGGGCTATCTCAATGCCGAATTCGACATCGAAACTGAGTACAGCAACAAAGTCAAAGGATTTAGGTATTTCTCGGCACAGGGCAAGAATTCCACGGACAGTGGGTTTGGCTACCGATATGCATTTTTCGATGACTTTTGTCCGACTAAGGTCGCGGGCAAGCAGCGCGACTGTACGGTGCGTTTCAGCAGCGACCAAGCGATACTCAACACGGGGTACATGCTCGAGCCGGCAGCCTGGACGATCCAGCACGCGACGGAGGTATATCGGGAACGCCTGATCCGGGAGCGCCTCGAGCAGGACCCGTTCACTCCGTTGCCGTCCCCTCAAGAAATGCCGGCGATGCGGGCACGGGCTTCCGCGGAGGTTGAGAGATTTCTGTCGAAGGAGCTCCCGCCCATTCAAGCTCAACCCTTCTCGAAATTTGACGGCGCAACGACTGATGACTAGCCATACGAAACACGAAGCCCGGTGTGAATCGTTGACTACTTAGAGCCCGCCGCAAAATAATCTGCCCATCTGGGCCCCCGATCCATCTCCGCCGGCTGCGTTACTCCTTCTCGCCAGCCGCACTCGGTGAGCGGCTCTCGGGCTTGCGCTCGATCGTGGCCCTCCGCATCGACCGCATTGATCATGCGCTCGCCGCAGAGACGACTCGTTACGCGGTGTGGTCACAGATCCATGGAGACTTAGCATGACGGATACCATCGCTCCGGAATGGAAAACGAGCGAATGGCTCAATACGCCGACCCCACTCACGCTCGAGAGCCTGCGGGGGCGCGTGGTGTTTCTTCACGCATTTCAGATGTTGTGTCCCGGATGTGTCATGCGCGGCATTCCACAAGCTCAACGTGTCGCGGAGCTGTTTGTCGGCGCACCCTTGATCGTCGTCGGGCTCCACACGGTGTTCGAGCATCACGACGCGATGAAGGTGGAGTCCTTGCGCGCGTTCCTCCAGGAGTATCGCGTGCGATTTCCGGTCGGTGTGGATGCGCCGGATCCCGACGGCCGCTCCATCCCGCAGACGATGAACGCCTATTCGATGCAAGGCACCCCCACGACTGTGCTGATCGACGCGCGCGGAGTCCGGCGCCGCCAATACTTAGGTGTTCATGATGACCTGTTGCTGGGAGCGGAGCTGCAGACTCTGCTCCTCGAGGTCGACTCCTAGGCAATTCGACCCATCTCCTCGGTGTTTCGGTCCGCTCTTTTCGGTGAGCCCGTGGGCGAACCAGCGCGGGGCCTCCAAGCTAGATGAGCTCGGAGACCGCGTTTTCGTCGAGCGTTGGGCGCGGGCGTTTGTCCAAGGTGATATATCCGCGCGTATCTTCGCCGAGGTAGATCTGGCGCGGACGCGCGATCTTTTGTTCGGAGTCGCGCACCATTTCCGCCCAGTGCGCCAGCCAACCGGCGACGCGGCCCAGCGCGAACAACACCGGGAAGAACTGCATCGGAAAGCCCATCGCTTTGTAGATGATGCCCGAATAAAAATCGACGTTCGGATAGAGCTTGCGCGACACGAAATAGTCGTCTTCGAGCGCGATTCTCTCCAATTCGACCGCAATATCGATCAATCCCGATTTTCCGGTGACCGATAAAACGTCGTCCGCCAACTTCTTGATAATTTTCGCGCGCGGGTCGTGATTTTTGTAAATTCGGTGGCCGAAACCCATCAAGCGCACTTCGCCTTCTTTGACGCGTTTGATGTAGGCCGGGATTTTGTCGACGCTGCCGATCTGCTCCAACATGCGCACGGCCGCTTCGTTTGCGCCGCCATGCAATGGACCGTAGAGCGCCGCGACCGCCGCCGCGACCGCCGAATACGGATCGACCTGCGAGCTGGCCACATTGCGAAGTGAGTTCGTCGAACAGTTTTGTTCGTGATCCGCGTGCAGAATGAACAACACGTCGAGCGCGCGCTCGAGGATCGGGTTCGGGCGATATTCGCGCTCGGTCATGCGGAACAACATCGCCAGGAAGTTGCCGGTGTAGCTGAGGTCGTTCTCCGGATGGACGTACGGCAAGCCGCGCGTACGGCGGTAGGCGTAGGCCGCGAGCGTCGGCAGCTTGCCGAGCAAACGGCGCGTCTGCAGGCGGCGCGACTCGAGGTCGAAGATCTTATTCGCGTCGGGATAAAACGTCGACAAGGCGCCGACGGTTCCGACGAGCATCCCCATGGGGTGAGCGTCGTAGCGGAACCCGTCCATGAATTTTTTAATATTTTCATGAACCATCGTGTGAACTTTGATGTTGTTCTTCCATTTATCCAGACGCTCGGAGTCCGGCAACTCACCCTTCACGATCAAATATGCGGTTTCGAGATAGTTGCTCTTCTCGGCCAGCTCTTCGATCGGATATCCGCGGTAACGCAGAATACCTTTGTCGCCGTCGATGAAAGTAATGCGGCTCTTGCACGCCGCCGTGTTCAGAAACGCAGGATCGTAAGACAACAAACCTTGGCCAGGCTCCGCCTGAATCTGCTTCAGATCCGCGGCTCGGATCGCGTTGTGCTCGATAGGGATCTCGTATTGTTTGCCGGTCCGATTATCGGTGACTGTCAGCGTGTCCTTGGCCATGGCGTCCTCCTATCAAAGCCGCAATCCTGTGCATACGAGAGAAGCGGGCGAAATTTGAGTTTCGCCCTGTTTTTGGGCTCCTAGGGCTCTCCCTGCCGATCGTCTGCGAGAAGCGTTGAGCTCGCCCCCGTGTCGCGGTACGAGGTCGCATGGGTGAGCTCGTAAAATATTCGGTCGAGAACGGTATCGCGCAGCTGATTTTGTCGGCCCCGCCGGCAAACACGTACAGCTACGAGATGATGCAGGACCTCGACCGCGCCATTCTCGCGGCACGTATGGACGACAACGCGCATGTCCTCCTCATCAGCGGCGAAGGCGATAAATTCTTCTGTGCGGGCGCGGATATCGCGATGCTCAACCGTGTCACCCCAACCTATAAATATTATTTCTGCCTGCACGCGAATGAAACTTTGAATCGCCTGGAGCAGACACCGAAATTGGTGATCGCCGCGCTCAACGGCCACACCGTCGGCGGCGGGTTGGAGGTTGCGCTCGCCGCGGACATCCGCCTCGCCAAAAAAGATGGTGGCAAAATAGGCCTCCCCGAAGTTGCGCTCGGCGTGTTGCCCGGCACCGGTGGCACCCAACGTCTGGCCCGCGTGCTCGGCAGGACGAAGTCGATCGAGATGATGGTCTCCGGCAAGACGCTCTCGATGGATGAAGCGAAGATGATCGGCCTGGTGAACGAAGTCTTACCGAAAGAAACGTTCATGAAAGACGCGTTGGCCTACGCCGCGGAGTTTGTCCCGCCGAAGCGTGCCTCCAAAGCGGTGGGTGCCATCAAACGCGCGGTGGTCTCCGGCTTGGAGATGAGCTTCACCGACGGCCTGGCGCTCGAGCGGGAGCTCCAACAACAGCTCTTCCGCTCGGACGACGCCAAAGAAGGCATCGCCGCCTATGTCGAGAAACGCGCCGCTAAATTCAGCGGTGGGTGAGTGAAGGGAAGACCGTCCGCCCGCTCACGCCTTTGAATCTGAGGAGCACATCGCCATGAAACTGCGGCTCAGCCCGATCCTACTCACCTTCGTCCTCCTCCACGCTTGTACGGATGAGAAAAAAGACGGCGCACAACCCGAGACGGCCGAGGTCCCGCCGAAACCTGCGGACCCTGTTCGCGAAGCGGTCGTTTCTCCCGCCGAGCCCGACAAACGCGAGCCGCCGACCGCCGCCGCGTTGGCCCCGGTGATCCGCGAAGAAGGTGAAGAAGGGGTGGTCCCGCGCGCGATCAGCGTGGAGCTCGCCGAGCCGATCGCGCACGGCGCCGACGAGCCTGTACTCAAGGGCACTGTCCTCGAGGTCAGCCCGGCGACCGAAGGCAAACTGACGATGCGTTCGCCGTCGACGCTGGTCTTCACTCCCAAAAATGGTTTTCTACCCTCGACCAAATATACGGTCCGGCTCCTGGCCGTGGAGACATCTCGCGGGCTGGTTAAATTCTCCTCGAGCACGGTTCAAGAACGTGTCTTCACCACGCCGGCGTTTCGTTTCGTGCGGGTCGATTTTTCCGCTTTCGACGCGCGAAAAAATCGGCTGGAGACCATGCTCGTCTTTTCCGCGCCGGTCGGCGTAGAAGATGTGAAAAAAGAAGCGAGCTTCACCAGCGCGGGTCTGCCGGTGGGAAAAGTTTTATTCGAGCGCACCGAACACGCGAACGTGGTGCGCGCGACGGTCACCGACAAACGCCTCGAATACGGCAGCGTCGTCGACTTCTCCTACGAGACCGCGAGCGGCACGGTGAAGATCCACGATGGCAAGCCGATCACCATACACGGCTCCTATATTCAGGAAGGCGCCAGCGGATTTTACGTCACCGTCATCTGCAACGACGCCGCCGCGCAGACGAATAACAATCGATTTTATCACTGGGATAATGTGCTCAGCCGCAGCTTCGAGCTGAGCCCGCGCTGCGTGCTCGAAGAAAGTGATGCACAGGAGAGTGTGCATTTCTCGCCGCCGGTGAAATTCAATATTTCGCCGACACGCGGAGGTTTCCGCATCATCGGTGATTTTGGGCGCGGTACCTATTCGATGCGCATCGACGGCAACGCACGTTCGATGGATGGCGGCGTGCTGAAGGCGCCGTACACCGCGACCTTCTCGGTGCCCGCGCGCAAACCGCAGCTCTCGTTCGTTTCGCAGGGTCGATATCTGCCGAAGAGCGCGTGGACGAATTTGGCCGTGCGCCACATGAACGCTAGCCAAGTCGAGCTGATGGTGCGCCACGTGCCGGTGGAGAATTTAGTTTTTTGGATGAGCGCTCCCGAAGAGGCGCCCGACGATCGCACCTCGGATATCGTGCTCAAGAAAAAGATCGCGCTCGGCGGGGCGGCCGATCACCTGACCACCAGCTTCATCGATGTCTCCAATCTCATCGCGCAACCTCCGCGTGGATTACTCGAACTACGGGTGACCACCGAAGGTGCGACGGCCACCTCGCGTCTGTTGGTGACCGATCTGAACTTGGTCGCGAAATTAGAGAGTGAGACCGGCCGTATTTTTGCCTGGGCGCTCGACATGCACGGCAACGGGCCGGTGCCCGGCGTGGTCGTCAAAGCGGTGGTGCGCAGCGGTCGCGTGTTCGCCACCTGCAACACCGATCGTCTCGGTGGATGTCTGCTGAAGCCTTTCGCGGATCCGTCCCCATCCGCCGAGAAGCTCGATCCCGCGGAGCCGTTCGCGCTGATCGCGACGCGCGAAGGCGACATGACCTATTTGGTCTTCGATCAGCTGCGCACCGAAATTGCGGACTCGCAGGTGCACGGGCGGCCCTATATTTCCGACAGTCCCTACCGCGCCGGCATGTACGGCGATCGCGGAGTCTATCGGCCGGGAGAGACCGCGCGGGTCGTGGCGATCGTGCGCAATGAAAAAGACGTCGCACCTCCGGTGGAGATGCCGATCGAAGTGAAGCTGATCGACCCGCGTCAAAAGGTCGCCAAAAAGATGTTGAAGAAGGCGAACGCGGCGGGAGTCATCGCGCTCGACTTCAAATTCGACGACTTTGCACCGACCGGCGTCTACCGCGTGACCTTGGAGGCGGGCAAAAAATCGATCGGCTCTCATAGTTTCAACGTCGAAGAGCTCGTCCCGGAGCGCATGAAAGTGACCGCGGACGCGGCGAAGTCGGACTTTGGCGCAGCGGATAAAGTCCCCGTGAAAGTATCTGCGAGATATTTATTCGGCGGCTCCGCGGAAGGCAGTCGTGTCGAGCTCGGGTGCGAGCTGCGCCCAGCGGTCTTTTCGCCAAAAACGAATAATAATTATGAGTACGGCGTGTGGCGTCCCGCGGAGAAGGCGCCCGAGCCGATCGCGCTCGGTACGGCGAGCGGTGTCTTGTCCGCGGAGGGCACTGCGGAAGTTATGTGTCCACCGGCGCGGGAACGGGGCGGATTCACCGGAACCTCGCGGCTCTCGGCAAAAGTGGCAGTCTTCGAGGCGGGCAGCGGGCGCACCACGCAGGCCGATGCGTCGGCGCTGGTCCACCCGGAGGCCTACTATATCGGCCTCCTCAGCGGCACGCGGGTGGTGAAAGCGGGCGAAACATTCACCGTCGAAGGCATCCTGGTCGATTGGACAGGTAAGCCGGTCGATACTATCTCCGAGGTGGAGTTGGAGCTGCTTCACGTCGAAAACGAGCACGACTGGATCTACGAAGAAGAGAATGGCCGTTGGTCGTACCGCTATTACACGCGGCTCGCTTCCGAAGGTAAGTTGCCAAAGGCGCCGGTGCGCGGCGGAAAGTTCACCGCTTCGATCTCCGCCGGCCGGAACGCGGGTGCGTTCGTGGTCCGCGCGAAGGCTGGAAAAGCGCAGACCGATCTGCGGCTCGAGGGCAACGAGCCGTATTGGTATTGGTGGTCGGAGAACGAAGGTGGGCGCGATGAAACTCCGCGCCCGATGAAACCGGCGGGTGTCGCGTTGACCGCGCCGGAGTCGATCGAGCTCGGCAAAAAAGTAACGGTGACTTTCGATGCGCCGTTCACCGGCAAAGCGCTGATGTCGATCGAGTCGAACCGGGTGTTGGTCCACGAGTGGATCGATATGACCGCGGGAAAAATGGAGTGGAGCTTCACGCTGAACGAGCACGCTCCAAACGTTTATGTCAGCGCGTTCGTGGTGAAGGATCCACACGCGGACTCTGCAGAGTCGTTCTTACCGAGCCGCGGTTTCGGCGTGCAATCGATGCGCGTCGAGCCAAAAGCATTCGCGCATGAAGTGAAGCTGGAGACTCCGAAAGAGGTACGTTCTTCGAGCAAGCTGGAGGTGACGATCGATCTCGGCGAGCTCGACGATCCGACCTTTGCCACGATCGCCGCGGTCGACGAAGGCATTTTGTCGCTGACAAAATTCCAGACGCCGGATCCGCTCGCTTTATTATTCGACCGCCGCCGCCTCGGAGTTTCGACGCACGAAACTATCGGCTGGAATTTATTATTACCCGCGGGAGGAAATTCACGCTCCGAAGGCGGTGATGCCGACGGTAGTGGATTGGGACGCGTGCAGCCGGTGAAACCGGTCGCATTGTGGTCGGGATTGATCGAGATTCCAAAGAGCGGAAAAGCGTCGGTGACTTTCGACGTTCCCCAATATCGCGGCTCCTTGCGCGTGATGGTGGTGACCGCCGGCCCGAAGAAGATGGGTCACGCCAGCGCGAACGTGATCGTGCGTGATCCGATCGTAGTGCAGACGACGCTCCCGCGCTTCTTGAGTTACAACGATCGCGCCGAGGTTCCGGTGTTCTTGACGAATATGTCGGGAAAAGCGGCGACCATCGAGGTCACGGTGAGCGCGGAGACGCTCGCGGTACCGGGGTTGGTGCGCGCGATTCCGGAGAGCGGCGATCCGATCGAGGTCGAAGGTGCGGCGTCGAAGAAGATCGAATTGGCGGACGGCGCGAGCGGCACCGCGGTTTTCCGCATCAAAGCGCTGCGTGCGGTCGGGGCGGCGAAGTTGAAGGTGGTCGCCGTTTCCGGAGACTCGAGGAGCGAAGAGTCGCTCGACGTGCCGTTCTTGCCGGCGGCCCCGAAGTCCCGCGTAGTGCAGCGGATCGAGCTCACGGCTGGGAAAAACGACGTCAAACAATATCTCTCCGGTTGGGTCCCCACGACGGAGAAGAGCACGTTGTGGGTCACCGGAAATCCGTACGGCGAGAGCTTCGATAATCTGCGTTATCTGCTCCATTATCCCTACGGCTGTATCGAACAGACGACTTCGGCCACGCGGCCGCTGCTCTATGTGTCGAGCTTCGTACAGAACGTCGATCCGGAGCTGGTGGCGCGCGAAAAGATCGAATCGATGGTGATGGGGGGAGTGAATCGAATTCTCTCCATGCAGACCCCGTCGGGCGGTTTTGCTTACTGGCCTGGCGGACAGGAGCCGACTCCGTGGGGAACAGCCTATGCGACCCACCTGTTGATCGACGCGCAAAAGCTCCGTTATCCGGTGCCCGAAGAACGGGTGAAAGACGCGATCGACTGGATCGAACGCGAGCTGACCACACGTTACGAGAACAAAAATACCAAACAACGCGATTGGTACTATTGGGAGAACGCGGAAGCGTACCTGCAGTATGTGTTGGCGGTCAGCGGCAAAGGTCGCAAGGGCCGCATCGAACGGTTGATCGAAGAGGAGCGCGCCGTCGCCAAGAAGGACTCGGAGTCGGCGGAGCAACTCTACATGTTGCAGGCCGCGCTCTATCTGAGCGGTGATCATAGTTACGAGGCGGAGCTGAAGAAACCGGATACTTCGCCGATCTCTCCTGAACGCAAGAACAGCTGGTCCTTTTATTCGGACCGCCGCCGGCGCGGTTTCATGTTGTCGACGTTCACCGATCTTTTCGGCGCGGATCCCGCGGGTGAGAAATTGGCGCAGCTCGTCGCCGAAGGTTTGCGCGGAAATCAGAGCAGTTGGTACACCACCCAAGAGCTGGTTTGGGGACTCACCGGACTCGGCAAACGTGTCGGCGAAACGGCGAAAGATTTTACGCCGGCGACCCTGACGGCGAACGGCAAGAAGCTCAGCTCCGAAGAAAGTGCGGCGGGTGCGAAGTCGAGCGACCGCAGCTGGACGGTGGCGCGCGCTAGCGAGCACGACGAGCTCTCGGTGGAGGTTACGGACACGAAGGGCGGCAAAGTGTTCCTCATCCTCAGCAGCGAAGGTGTACGGGTCGACGCGAAGTATCAGCTGGGCGGGCAGGGTTTGAGCTTGAACCGGACTTACCGGCGTTCGAGCGGCGAGCCGTTCGACCTTCAGGACGGATCCATCAAGCTCGGCGACGTGGTCTACGCCGAAATCACCCTGTCCAACCGGACAGGAGAGCGGATCCAGAATATCGCGCTCACAGACCGTTTCCCGGCGAGCTTCGAGATCGAAAATCCGCGCCTCGGCCGCGGAAGCACGGTGCTCACTTGGGTGCAGCCGGACGAGTTGTGGACGCTCGACTACATGAATCTGCGGGATGAACGAATTGAGCTGTTCGGCGCGCTCGAAGGTGGACAGTCGAAGAAATTCGTCTATGCGCTCAGGGCGGTCACCGCGGGCCAATTTGTGGTGCCGCCGGTGGAAGCCGAGGCGATGTATTATCCAGATCACTGGGCGCGCGAGGCGGGCGGGCGGGCGCTGATCAAAGGTTTGATCAAGGAGTAAGTCGTGAGCCGCGTGCGGCGGGCGCTGTTGATACTGGCGGCGGTAGTGCTCGCGGTGCTCTCCGCCGCGGCGCTGATCCCGCTTCCGGAGAAATTCTTCGCGGCTCCGTCGGCGGTGATCGAGCTGTCCGACGGGACGTTTGCGCACGTGTTTTTATCTCCGGATGAAAAATGGCGCGTGCAGGTCGAGCTCTCGGAGATCGACTCCGCCTATCTCGAAGCGTTGATCCGGCTGGAAGACAAACGTTTCTACGCGCATCCCGGCGTCGATCCTGTGGCCATCTTGCGTGCGGCGGCGCTGAACATCATGCGCGGGCGCGTCGTCTCGGGGGGTTCGACCTTGACGATGCAGCTGGTGCGAGTGCGCGAACCGCGGCCCCGGAGTATTTACTCGAAATGTATCGAAGCTTTTCGCGCACTGCAGATCGAGCTCCGATATTCCAAAGAGGAGATTCTCGCGGCGTACGTGACGTATGTGCCGTTCGGCAAAAATGTCGAAGGCGTGGAAGCAGCGTCGCTCGGATATTTCGGGCACCGCGCCAATGCGCTCTCCACCGCGGAGATCGCGACTTTGTTGGCCGTTCCGCAGATGCCGGCCCGCCGTTATCCGAACGAAAAAAATGCGGCGGTGCTGAAGAGCGCCCGCGATGAGATCGCGCTGCGCCTGGCCGAAGAAGGCTTTTTGTTGCGTGGTGCCGAACGGAGCAAGTCGCCGGAAGAGATGTACGCGGAGATCGAAGCCGCACCGGTGCCGCGGAGTATTCGCTCTTTTCCGCGGCTCGCACCGCACGCCGCCTATTGGTTGCGGCAACGTAATTTGTCGACCTATCGAATCAAGACCACTCTCGATGCGAACGTGCAGCGCCTGGCCGAAAGGACACTGTCCGGTGCGGCGCGCGAGCTCGAATCGTTGGGGATCCACAACGGTACGGTGGTGATCGTCGAACACCGCACCGGCGAGCTCAAAGCGCTGGTGGGCAATTTCGAGTTTTTCGAGAACGAACACGGTGCACAGATCGCCGGCTTCGATAATCCGCGTTCGCCCGGCTCAGCCTTGAAACCGTTCATCTACGCGATGGCCATCGATCACGGACAAGTATTGCCGGATTTTTTGGTGCTCGATACGCCGCGTACTTTCGGAACTTATACTCCCAAAAATTACGATGGCCGTTTTTCGGGATTGGTCCGTTACGAGGACGCGCTCTCGCGCTCGCTGAACGTCCCTTTCGTCAATTCGTTGCGGAAATTGGGTATCGAGAAATTCGTCGGAACGTTGCGGATGATGGGTGCACATAGTTTGCGCGAAGACGTCGGTTTTTATGGGCTCTCTTCGGCGATCGGCGGAATGGAGCTGACCCCGGTCGAGCTCGCCGGCATGTATGCGACGTTGGCCGCGAATGGTGAATACCGGCCACTCCACCTGCTGAAGAACGAGGCCACGGATATTTCCATACAAATATTCTCGCCGGGCGCGTCGCATCTCACGCGCAGAGCGTTGGCGCTGAAGGATCGGCCCGATTTTCCGTCGCGGAAAAGATATACCGGAGTGCCGCCCTCGATTTTTTGGAAAACGGGGACCAGTTATGGACACCGCGACGCCTGGGCTGCGGGCTCGGGTCCGAAATACACCGCGGTCGTGTGGCTCGGTAATTTCGACAATAGCCCGAGTGTTAATTTGGTGGGTGCGGATGTTTCCGGTCCGATTCTGTTCGATCTCTTGGAAGCGCTGAGCGAGGAGAAAGATCGCCAGCTCGATATTCCCCCGCTCGATCTGAAAAAGATCGAGGTTTGCGCGTATTCGGGGCGCCTGCCGGGACCGGCGTGTGAACACCGCCGCTTCGTTCATTCTCTTCGCGAGCACGTACCCACAGAAAAGTGTCCGTATCACGCGGAGGTCGATGTCGACGTCGTCACCGGGCTTGCTTTGACGCCTACGTGCCGTGCTGGCCATGAGTACAGGACGGAGAAATTCACCGTCTGGCCGGCCTCGCTCCGCCGTTGGTTGGGAGATGAACATCGCGGAGTGCCCGAGCCGCCGACACTTTCGCCGGAGTGTGGTGCGCCGCTCGGCGAACGTGCGCCGTCGATCGTTTCGCCGCCCGCAAATCATGTGGCGTTGTTGATCCCCGGCTTGGCGCGCGATCGACAGGAAATACCGTTCTCCGCGGAGAGCAGCTCGGGAAGGCTCGCTTGGTTTGTCGACGGCGAATATCTTGGCTCAGTGGGGACCAGCGAAAGGTTATGGTGGTCGCCGACGGCCGGTGATCACGAAGTGGTGGTCACCGACGATTCGGGTCGATCTTCGAAGCGGCGTCTGGAAGTGCGGGATAGTTTGGTCCGCGGAAGATAGTTTATTCGACCGGCTGCGGAAGTCTTTTGGTTTTGCGCACCGGCTTTGCGTAGCGGGCGACGACGTCGATCAGATCATCGAGCGGCACCGGCTTCCGAAAGAACGCTTCCACCTTCGGCAAGACGCAGCGGATCATGCCGCTGACCGCGGTGACGACGATGATCGGAATGAGCGACATCGTTTTGTCGCGCAACATGCGGCGCCGCAGCTCGGTGCCTTCCATGCCGGGCAACATGACATCGAGGACCATCAGTCCGGGAACAAACCCCCGCGAGAGGAGCTCCCAGGCTTCGATCCCACTCGAGACGCAGATGACTTCGTATCCTTCCCACCGAAGTCGATCGGCGAAAATGATCTGTGCGTCGAGGTCATCTTCAACGACGAGGATCGGGTGGGAGAGGCTCGTCGAATCAGAAGCCGCAGTCGTCACCGGCCGATAATGCGGTCTTCGCGCGCCGTCCATCAATTCGCGGCTCCACCGAGGTCAAAGTGCACCAGCGTAGAAAACGGCCCCGCGAGCTCGCGTCGGGAGGCGCCGGGAGCTCCGAAATGCGAATCAATCATACACGGGAGTAACGGCGTTGAGCGAAACGTGCACGTCGCTTCGCCTGCCGGCCAGATTCGCCGACTGATCGAGCAGCTCGGCTTCAAAGAGAAAAGTTCTATTTGCGCCGTGCGAAGCAGAACGCGAGCAGCACGAAACCGGCGAGCAGCTCGAGCGGATTTTGGCCACCTGTCCTTGCGGACATGGTGCAAGCGCAACCCTCTTCTTCGGGCAGGATCTGGGGCTCGATGATCGGCTCTTTGATGTCCGGTGCGCGCGAGATTGTTCCGCGCACTTCGGCCTCGAGGAGCTCGAGCGTCTCGCTCTGTGCAGGCATCTTCGGCGGCGCGCAGCCGGTGCTGCCGGGTAGAGGAATGAAGTCGACGGCGAGCTCGAAGCCGCCGGCTTGCGCGACATAGTCGAGCACGTAGGTGTCGGCGACGAGATAATACGTGCCGGCGGCGAGCTCTTCGCTGATCGAAAGATCAGCGCGCGCCAAGCAGGCACCTTCGAGCGGTGCAGAGAGCAGGTGGATGTCGATATCCACGCCGGTCGCGTCGGTCACCGAAGCGGCGAGGGTGCCCGGCTCGCAGAGCTCCACGCGATAGACCCATTCGCGGCCGTATTCGGCCAGGTCGCTGTTGCAACTATATCGATTGAAATAGTTCGAGGGTGCGAGGCGGGTATCGTTTGTTTCGGCGTACGGAAATTCCGAGATCACGATCGGATTTTCGCGCGAGCCGGATAGTTGCTCCGGCTCGGCGGTAAAATAGGCGTCCAGGACCGACCAAAGCTCGGGATACGCTTCGTCATAACCGAGCGCCCACATCCCCACGCCGCCGATGTCTTGTTCGAGCGCGAGCTGATATTTCGAAGCCATGCTCTCTTCGTCGTCGTACCAAGTTTGGCGCATGACGCCGCCCGAAGAGTACGAATACCAGGCATTTTCGGCGTCGAGATCATAGTTCCGGGTGCGGCCTCCTTCGACCGCGCGCCGAGCGACGGCATAAGTTCGCGAGGAGCCGGTGCCGGTGGTCGCGGCGTGAATATTGAGCGAGCTGACCGGCCACTCTTCGCCGTAATAGGGCACGCCGAGGATGATCTTCGAGCGGAGCTCGGGCGGAACCAACGACGTGTAGTGATCGAGCGTGCGTTCGTAGGAGATGGAGATATGCGGGCGCCACGAGTCGGTGACGCGCAGCTGTCCCATGGGACCGGCCTTTGAGCTTCCGCCCCAATGGTAGCCGTAACCCATGATGAAATACGTCTCGATATATCGAGAGAGCTCCAACAGATCGAAGCTGTTCGTCCAGTCGACTGCGGGGCCGGCGATACCGATTCTTTTGTCATGGTGCATGCGGCTGTCGAGCGCTTCGCGCAATTCACGAATGAAGGTGGTGAAGTTGTCGCGCGTGCCCGATTCCAGGCCTTCGAAGTCGATGTTGATGCCGTCCGCGCCGCCGGCTTCCATCTCCGTGATCATCATTTCGATAGTATCGGCTCGGCGGGTTGGCGAGCCGACCAGCGCGGCGATACCTGATCCAGAGAACAGGGTGAAACAAAGGTCGACGCGGACGCCGTAGATGTGCGCAGTATCGACGAAATTGGTGTCCGGCCAACCGTGGCGCGCATCGATTCCACCCGAGGAATTAATTTCCACGGCGAAATAGGCGATATGCGTGAGTAAGTCCCAGCGAATATTTTCCCACTGAGAAATCCAGTACGGATAATATCCATAGACGATTTTGTTCACGCGCGGCGTTTCCAGCGGTCCGCCACCGCCGAGACGCAACGCGGGCGGCGCGCGAAAAGGCACGACGTGTTGGTGGAGCTCGAGGTCACGCGCGTGTTGCGAGCCGAGCGCGGGAACCTCGCTGGGAGCGAGCGCCAACAGAATGAGCGCGCAGCCGATCATACGTTGATTAGATGCGAGGCTCCGTCACCGGCGCAATCGACCACGCGGAGACCGTGGATTCTGGTTCACAGTACGAATGTGGCCCGGCGAGCACACGTGCGCGCTCGGCGCCGCGGAAACGATGGGTAAAACGGGCCGGATCCTACACTCGGAAGACGAACTTTACGGAGTGTCCGCCGAGCAGGAACTCGTCGCCGTCTTGAATGATCAGCCGTTCGGTCACCTTTTTCCCGTTCGTGCGTTTGGTGCCGTGTTCGCTTCCGTAGTCCTCGAACCAATATTCTCCATCACGGAAGCGGACCGCAGCGTGTTGGCGGCCGACGGTTTCGGCTTCGATGACCAGCGTGCAGGCGCGACTGCGGCCCATGACGAAGAGGCGATCGCGCTCGACGACGTGGATATTTCCGTCGCCGCTCACGGCCATCAGCCGCGGCTCGGCGCCTTTGACGATCTCTTGGTAGCGGAATTTGACGTCGGAAACTCCGATGACGTCGCCGTTGGTCAGAATATGAGTTTCGATCCGTGCTTCATTCAACCAAGTGCCGTTCGCCGAGCCGAGATCCATCACGAAGAAACGCCCGCGTTGCGCCATGATCCGCGAGTGATGTCGTGTGACTTGTGGACTGAGCACCACCACGTCTGCGGTCTGGGCGCGGCCGATGATCTGTTCCGGGCGCAGGCGGATGAGTCGGCCCGCTTCGATACCGCTCATTTGTTCGAGCTGTGCTTGCGGATAGTCGCCGGCGACGACTTTGAGTATCTCGCGGCCGTAAACGTTGTCTGCTTCGCTGACCGAGGTCGAGCTGTAACCGGTCTCTGAGACGGAGACGCTGATGCGCGAACGACGGAAGGCTTTATAGTCCTCCGGATTCGGCTTCATCTGCATGGCCATCATTTCGTCGCGTAATTCTTCGCAGGCTTCGGCGAGGGGTGAGCCGTCGAAGGGCACGAAACCGGGAGCGCGTTCAATTTCCCGGATCATGTTCCCGAGGACAGCTGCGGAACCTTCGTATTGTCCGCGGTCCGCTAAGTTGCGGGCTTCGGAGCGCGATTCATCGGTGCGCGCCAATAAAACGTCGACCCAAGCGTCATCGTTCGAATAGATCTCGCTCTCGCTGACTTCCAGCTCGAGGCGCGCTTCGACCAGGTGGACGCGGCGCGAGTCCATGGTGCGAAAACGCAGCTCGGCTTCGATCGCACCCCAGCGCCCGGATTGCCGCGGTGGGTTGATCGATACTTCCGCGACGAAAGGTTTACGGCTGGCGACGAAAAAATCGGGCAGCGGCAAAAATAATCCGCCGGCGCCGTAACGCACCTCCGGTTTGCCGTACAGACGCGTGACGTCGAAGCCGGGCGCCGGTTTGAGCGTCAGCTCCACAGTATCGGCGATGACCATGCCCTGCGCGCCGAGCACCTTCGCGAAGACGAACTCTGAGACCTGCGGTTGCGGGATATATTCGTAGCGCCCGCCCGCGGCGTTGCTCACCGCCATCAAAATATCTTCTTGATGATGCGGGCCGTAACCGAGCGTCCAAACCGAAGAGCGCGATCGTACTCCGCGCGCCAATTCGGCCAGCGTCAGCGGTGTACAAAAACCGATGTTCGGTGCGCCGTCGCTGAGCAAAAGCACGAGCTGGCGTTCGTCGTCGCGGCGGGGCGGCATCGCCTCGAAAGCCATGCGCAGGCCGCTCTCCAGGTTCGTCTTATTGCCGGCCTGTAGGCTGTGAACGGCGTTCAAGATCGTCTTTCGCGCGTCGTCGGTGACCGCGCGCAGCGGGAGGATCTCTTCTGCGTGATTGGAGAAGGCGACGACGCCGACCTGATCTTTCGGCCCGAGCAGCTGCACGATGCGATCGACCGATTGGATGACATGATCGAGCGGCGGGCCCTTCATCGAGCCCGACACGTCGATCACGAACATCACGGTGATCGCGGTGCGCGCGATCGGCTCACCGCTGTCGCCCGAGATTACGGCGACAACCAAATTCGCTTTCGACGGACGACCCGGCTGAACCGACAATTGATCGAGCGCGAGTGTCAGCGACAACACGGGTGAGCTCCTTAATCGACGAGTTACTGGACCTCTACGTCGAAATAGTATGCCGGAATTAATGAGGACGAATATCCATTGATGCGGACATAGTATGTCCCCGCGGACAGTGTAGACATCGAAGGGATGGCTCCGCTGATTCCGTCGAGAACTGCGCAATATCCGTTCACGTCGTCTTCGGTGGCGATCTGCGAGAGCGTATCGTCGAAGAAGGTGAGCACGGTGTCCGCATTGCAGCCGCGATTGGAGAGCAAAGTGAACGTCGTGATGCGCATGGCTCCCGGCGTCGTCAGATTCAAGACGTACCAGTCTTCATCGCCGGAGGGTGCGATCGAGCCGGCGATGGTTGCTGTGCGCGAGCCAGCGCCGACGCTACCGATCGCGCTCGCTTCGCCGGAGACTCCATTCGGCTCCAATTCGCCGAGAATTCCGCTGATCGGCTCGATCACCACTTCAAATGCTGGAATATCTCCGTTGTCCCCATATTCATGGACGACGAGAAAGTACGTTCCGGGCGCGAGCGCCGTCGCCAAGAGTGAACAAGAGCCGACGCCGCTGTCGTCGTCGCGCGCCAACACGGTGAGCTGATCGTCCGCCAATACTTCGAGCAGAGTGTCTTCTCCGGTGCAGGTGCCGGTCGCGGGGACAAAAGTTTCGGCGCGGATCACCGTCGTCGAGGCGACATTGATTTGGTACACGCCGAGCGCGCCGGCGATGGGGATCGAACCCGCGATAGTGACGCGGCCGTCGCCGGGCGCGTTGTAGATGCCGTCGACCTCGATGCGGCACAACGAGGAACAACCGTCGTTCGAGGTGATGTTGCCGTCGTCGCAACCTTCCGTCGGTTCGAGCACGCCGTTTCCGCAGGCGATCGGTGTGGTGCTGATCCGCAGCGTATAGGCGGGAATCGGGGTGTCGTTTCCATACTCTTCGACGCGCAGATAGTAGCGGCCGGCGGGCACCAGCGAATAACGATCGGTCGCCGGGTTGATGCGCGAACAACCATCGACTCCGCCGTCATCGTTGCTCCCGATGGTCACGAGGCTCGCATCGAGCAAATACATATAGGTGTCGACGCCATCTGTGCAGTTGGGCTCGTCCGGAACCCACACTTCGGCGCCGATATATCCGGGCTCGGTCATGTCGACGATATAGAGATCTTGTTCGCCGAAGACGGCCAAGGCACCGGCAAAATTGTCCGTACTATTCGGACCGGTGATGATCCGTTCATTGGCCAAAAGGACAGTGTCCGAACGCATGTCGTAGCTGAGCCCGGTGCTCGCTTCGATGCGGAAAACTGTGGAAGTGGCGACACCGACCGGGAGATCCGCGTCGAAGCTGCCGCTGGTCGTTTCCGTGGTGGTGCGGTGGACCTCGGTTTCGCCGCGCAAGATGCGGACGGTGGCCGCACGATCGGTGGTCCAACGCAGATGGGCTTGGCCTCCGCGCGGAGCCGCAGCTTCGTCGGCCGCAAAAGAGAGGATGATCGGTGCACCTTCCGCGGGCCGGACGTCGACCCAAACGGTGCGCCGTGCATCGCCGGTCGCGGAGTTTTTGGCGATCAGCTCGTAGGTGGTCGCTTCGAGCGGAGCGTCGATCACCGACCCGGAGAGCTGTGCGGTGGCGACGACGGTGCGCGCGCCGGCTTTGATCTCGATTCCCTGCGGTGCGTCGCGCACGGTCCAAGAGATGTCGATTGGATGGCCGGCCACTGCGTCATTCGTGGAGACGGCAAAGTCGACGATCTTCGCGCCCGGCTGCGCGGCCGCGGAGAGCACCAGATGTCCGTCGACGAGATCGACCTCGAGGCGCGCGGCAACTTCTTCGGTCGCAGGATATCGGGTGGAGACGTTGACCGGAACGACACCGTCCGGGCTCACGAAACGCGCGGGATCGTCGGTGACGGTGACCGGGATACTGATCGGAAGACCAGCTTCGGGAGTCGCGACTACGGCGACCTCCACCCATTCTTTGGCGAGGTGATCGTAGAGGCGCACGGTGACGCCGCCGTCCGCGGTCGTACCGGGACCGATGCTGTCACCATCGCCGCTGCCGGTGGCGCGGATCAACAACTCCAGCGCGTCGATGCCGTCGGGGCGTGCGTCGTCGAGGTCGAGATCCGCTTCGAGCATGGCGAAGCTCGGCGGTGACGTGAGCACTTCGATGTCCGGAGGGACAGGTGTCAGATCGTGATAACGCCGGCCTCCGAAGACCACGGTCGTTTGGCGATCGGAGTCGTAGACCAACACGGGATTTCCGCGCACCAGCGAAGGGGTGAGCTCGATGCGGCGCCAGGCTTGTGCGCCGTCGCGCGGATCGTCGGCGAGGAACCAGACGTCGTCGTCGACATCGGCGGGCACGTCCCGGCCGTCGCCGAAGACGACCAGCGAAGAACGCGCGAGATCGTAGGAATAGCCGAAAGAGAAGCGGCCCCACAGATCGAAGGGCAGCTCCGACATGGTCCACTCACCTTCGCTGAACGTCCAAAACTCTGCGTAATAGAAGAAGCCGGTGCCGAGGCCAAGTGCGTAGCCGGAAACTTTGGGCTCGTAATAGAACGCGTGTTCGTAGCGTGCACTGTCCTCGAGGCCATCAGGTAATTGGTCGAGCGCGACCCAGCGCCACGGGCCGGTGCGATCGCCCGGATCGAGCATGGCGATCTCTTCGACACTCTCGTCCGCAGCGCCGAAAGAGACCAAAAAACGATCGAGGACCGGGTCCCAAATGATCGGCGCGAAACGTCCGGGCGGGCTCGGGCCGTCGTCGATCGCGGTCCAAGTGGGGCGATGGTTTTCGCCGATACAAACCTGCCAGACGTCGTCGAAATAACGAATTTGATCGAAGCCGCCGAAGAGCACGCCGCAGCCGTTGTCGTCGAAAGCGATCTTCGTTCCCGCGCGCGGAGCCGGCGTTTGGCCCGGATCGGCCGCGAATAATTCGTGCTCGTACATGCCGGAGAGCTCGTTCCAGCGGATCACCAACGTCGAATCGCGATACTCCGTTCCTTCGGTGAGCCCGCCGAAAGCGACGATCGATTTCGAGCGCGGATCGTAACCCGCAGCGATGTATTCGGTGTTGCGGTAGCTGGTCGGCAACGTGCCCGCGACGTTGAAGGCGATACGCGCTTCGGCGACGGCGGATTCTGTGTCGGCGGAGAACAGCGCGACCGCGAGCTCACGCGTGCGATTGTCGAGCGACGGGGAGCGCGGTGCGGGTGGTGTGTATCGTGCGGCGGTGCGGATCGCCGCGTCTTCTGCGTCGCCCATTCCGACGGAGACGCGCCAGCGCTCCTTCACCAAGACCGCTTCGCTCGCTTGTTCGGCGACGTCGATCGTCTGTACGCGTGCGCGGCCGCGGAAAGCTTGGGCGATCGGCGTCGGCAACAAGGAACCGTCGGGCTCGGGGAAAAGCGTGGCGACCAGTTGATCGCCGCCGGCTGTGCTTGTGGCCAGGACGCGGATCTCTTGGATCCCCACGTCGTCCGCGAAAGCGCCGGCTTCGGCGGAGATGATCGCCGGTGAGCCGGGGACGTCGCGTACGATTTGGATCTTCTCGGCCGCGACGATCGGCGGCGTGCGATCGACCGAAAACGGTGCGCGTCCGTCCACGCCGCAGTCGCCGCTGGTGTTGCCCGCGAGATCGGCGATGCGCACCACGATGTCGATCGAAGAGCTGGTGTCTTGTTCGGTGACCAAGTGATCGACTTGCCAGGAGGTGCCGTTTCCCACCGGCGATTCCCAGATCATTCCGCCGCGGCTGATCACCGGCGGGAGATTCAACACTTCATTCGATTCGATGAAGACGATCGCCGTCGTACCCGGAGATCCGATCGCCGGGGTGATGGAGAGCGAGCGAATTTGCGGACAATCGAAGTCGAGCGTGATCGGCGTGGAACCTTCGGACTCGTTGCCGCGGCGATCTTTCGCTTTGACGATCAGCGACGACTCGCCCTGCGAGTAGTCGGTGCGGCTGACGCCGGCGTGGACACATTGATAGCGGCCGTCGGAGAGGCGCTCGGGCACGCAGTCGAAAGTTTTGTTGCCGATCGAATAACTCACGTTCCCTTGAACGCCGCCGTCGAGACGGAAGGTGATCCTGATAGGGACACCTTGGCGCACGAACTCGGGATCGACGCGCACTTCACGGATCTCTCCGCCGGTGAACTCACGTCCCGTGACCGGACGTTGGCAGGAGGTGAGGGCAGCGAGCGCGAGGATGATCGCGACTCTTCCGAAGCGCATGGAGGTGAGGCTACCTCAATTACCGTTTCGGTGCGTACCGATCCCGGAGGTCGAGTGAGCGACTGTCGATCGCGCGATCCATCTCATTGAGCTCGTCTTCGCGGGAATTGATGAAGATCAGGATCACGGCGAGGATCGCCAGACTCAACATCACGAGGAGCATCAGCGTCCGGCTTTTGACGTCTTTTGGGACATCCGCAACCGCCTCACCTGTGGCAAACGCCGCGCTCGGAAACGCCGCCGGCGGCATCTGCACGCGTTGTTCGCGCATCGGTCGCGTGGAGATCGAAGCCGCGCGCGGCGGGGAAGATCGCGAAGTCGGTGTTCTCGGGACGGGAATCGGCGTGCGCGGCGTGATCGCCGGCTCGCGCATCGGGGCCGGCTCGCGCACCGGCGGCGTGCTCGGGCGCCGGGAGACCGGGGGCGTCGAGGTTTGCGGGGCGGGCTCCGGCACCACCTCGGGGATGAATGAGTCCGGGCTCAAGATCGCGTGCTCCACGATCGTCGCGTGCTCCGAAGGCGGGAGCGCGTCGAAGCTCGCCGGCAACATCTTCTGCTCGGTGGACTCCGGCTCGATCAACTTCGCGCTGACGAGAAATTGCGCGAGGAGCGGCGCGATGTCCGCGGACGGTGCGTTCTCGCGAAGGAACACTTCGATCGCTCGCGCCATCTCGATCGCGCTCGCGTAGCGGCGTTCGGGCACGAAAGAGGTCGCCTTCTCCACGATCGCTTGCAGGCGCGAGGGTGTGTTGACGAGGTGCATGTCTTTGACGGGCACACCGCGCTTCAAGATCGCGCCGAGCACCTCGTCCTTCGTTTCACCGCCGAAACAGCGACGCCCGACCAACATTTCCCAGAGCATGACGCCGACGCTGTAGAGGTCCGAAGCGATGCTGAAGGGCTCGCCCGCGATACACTCCGGCGCGAAATACGCGAACAATTGCGCCGCGGAGCGCCGTCGTTTTTGTTCCAGCGCTTCGGCGAGGCTGCGATTTGCGAGCTTCACGCGGCCGTTCGCGGAGATCAACACGTTCTGCGGCGCGACGTCGGCCACCACCAAAACAAGCGGCTTTCCGTGCGGATCGCGCGTTGTGTGCAGGTGGTGCATCGCTTTCAAGATCTCGTGCAGCACGTACGCGGTGAGCTCGAAAGACATCGCTTCGGCGCGCGCGCGCAAGCGTTCGGCGATCGTCGCCAGATCGATCCCGTCGACGTGCTCCAAGACCAGATACATGCCGTCGTCGTTCTCGATGACGTCCGCGACCGCGCTCAAATTCGGGTGCAGCGTGCTCGCCGCTTCGAGCGCTTCGTCGAGCAGATCTTCGCGGAGATCGGCGAACGACGCAGAGCGACGCGGAGCATGTTTGATGATCATCCTGGCCGTGAGATCAGGTGGCTGCGTGCGGCGCGCTTCCAGGATCTCGCCGCGGATCGGATCGCGCCCGGCGACGAGCGGTGCGAGTAATTCGTACTCGCGAACACCGTTTTCGCCGGTGCTCCGCAGCATCGCACCCATTTCGGCGAGCATACCCGAAACTTGCGGCCCGAGCACGTCCCGGTCACGCTTCGCCGCCGTGAGCGTCGCCTTCTATTTCGACTTCATTTCGCCTTACAGTTTTCTCGCATCCCAGCTCATCGCGCGCCGTCCCGAGCTCGGGACCCTCAATTTTGCGATGCGGCCGGTGGTCTTCGGGACAGTATTGTCGAAGCTCGGCGTGAAAGGCCCCGGCGAAATTCCGGCCCGCAGAAGAGCGGGGCTCGCCGACGTCCTCTTGCTCGCGAGCCACTACGGAATTTCACTGGAAGGTCCGCCGACCCATCCGTTCAATTCGATCTACGCGTTGCGCTCCGTCTGCGCAGTGCGCGAGGAAGCGGTGCGCCTGCGGCTCTCGCTCGCTTACTTCGAGGCCGCGTGGATCCACGGACGAAGCCTCGACGATGTCGCCGTGTTGACTTCGATCCTCCGCGAATTGGGCATCGAGCAAGATCCCGAAGAAGCCGCGACCTCGGGTGAAAATCGCAGGCTCTTGAAAGATTATACCGCGGAGCTGCTCGCGCTCGGGGGATGGGGCGTGCCGACTTTCATGCACGGCGGGCACCTCTTCTTTGGACATGATCGCCTCGAGCTTTTGCGCGCTCATGTCGAAGGGCGCGCCGTGCTCGACGACGCGAAGCTCGATGCCATGCTCGCTCGCCCTCAGCCCGGCCGCATCACCTGAAACGATCTCATCTCGAGAAAAATCGCTCCGCCTCTGCGGCCTCCGCCAGATCGGCGTATTGCGTGGTGCGCCCCGGGAACCAAGCTTTCAAACCTTCCATGTCCATCATTTCGCGGTGCGCGGAGTTGTCGTAACGCATCTTGTAGAGCGTGTTCGTCCAGCGCTGCGCTTCCGATTCCGGGAAACTTTCGACCACGGTGAAGTTGCAGTGATCGAACGGCGGCGTCGTCGCGAGCACCGTGTAACGCGCGGGATCGACCGTGCCGTCGGTGGTGTAACGCTCCCAGTTCAGGTCGAGGATCGCGGAAGCGTCGGCAGTTTTGGCGTCGACTGCTTTCAATGCTTCGAGCTCGCCGCCGACATGGTCGCCGTGTTTTCCGACCATGACATCGAAGCGGCGCACTGAAAAATCGCGGCCGGGTTGCAGCCCCGCTCTGCGCAGATGGAGCAGCGGCAAGAGATGGGCTTGCGGCGAATCGATCGCGCCGGTGGCGACGATCCTGTCCTTTAGATCAGCGAGCTTGGCGAGGCCGCTGTCTTTCCTCGCGACGATATGGGTGACGCGATCGCGATCCGTGTCGCGCATGGCGAGCGCGCGGCAGGTGTTGTTCGTGCGGCGTTGTGCGTCGATCCACGCGAGCGGCGAATTCCACGCGATGTGGATGTGTTGTCCCACCAGGGCGTCGGTCATCAGCTCGTAGTTCGAGTAGAAGACGTAGTCGATCGGGCATCCTTCTTGTTGGAAGAAGTCTTTGATGATGTCCCAGATCAGGGCGACTTTCGGATCGTAGATCACGGCTCCGATGAGGATCGGCGAAGTCATGATCGCCCTTTACATGATCGACAGTCGCAGGTCGATCGACGTCGCCCGCAACAATGTTTGATGCACCGGTGCTCGCGCCAGCGCTTCTTCCAGCGCGGCGTGTGCAACATCTTCTTCACCGTCAAAAGTGAGGTAGATTGCCGCAGTGATCGAGGCGACGCGCGGTACACCTTCTTCGCCGATCACTCCGAGGTGCACCAAGGCGCCTTCGAGCGTCGCGCGGACCGACAGCTCCAACGCGTCGACGACGACACCTCTCTTCTCCAAACGGGCGCGAAAACCGGCGGCCACATCACCTGCCCAAGAGGACAGGAGAAGCTCGACGGCGGACGCACGTTCTTTGCTGGGCTCGAGGTTGAGCTGAACGCCCGAGAGGAGCGTCGCGTTGCCCGCGTAGATCTTCGTCTCTTTCGCGGCGGCCGAGACCGCGCGGATCGAAAGCTCCATTACAGAAGCGGGAGCGAGGTGAGCGCCTTACCGATGAAGTCGCGCAGATGATCGACGGTCGGCGCCATCACCCAACCCGCATTCGCATCCCGGAAGACGCGCTCCAAACCGAGGTGACGCGAATACGCCGCACCACCGCAGGTCTTCATCGCGGTATCCGTGACGATCGTCGCCGCTTCCAGCGCGGCGAGACGGCTCGACAACACATAAAGCGGAGTCACGTCGTTCGGCGCTTCCATCTCTTTGACGGTGTAGCCGAGCAAGGCGCGCGACTGTTCGGTGCGCGCGTGCATGTCGGCGAGACGAGCCCGGAGGTTCGCGAAATCGCGCAGAGCTCCGCCGGTTTCGAAGGTCGTGCCGACGAGATGGGTCTGCGTCGCGGTGATCGCCGCGCGGCACAAGCCGTTCGACATCGCGGCGGTTCCCGCGGCGAACCACGGGAGCACCACCTCGAGCATCATCTTCAAACCACCGCCGTGCGCGGTGAGAAGATCGTTCTCTTTGACCTCGTATCCTTCGATCGACACCGGTGCCGAGTCATTGCCGCGGAGGCCGAGCCCGTCGAAAGGCGCCGCGACGCGCGTGCTGCTCGTCTTGTTCTTGAGAAGGTAGAGCGTCGATTCGAGCGGACCCGCCGCGCCCGGGCGTTGCGCGCTCGAGACATACGAGTCTGCGCGCGACGCTGAGGTGACCCACGATTTGAACGCGTTGGTGACGTAAGCTTCGCCGTTCTTTTCGAGCTTGGAGACCGGCATCCAGAACATGGAACGCGAGCCTTTTTCGGAGAGCGCCAGCGTCGTCAGATGTTTGCCCTGGGCGATCTCTTTGAGCACGGCATCACGATCCGGCGACACCGAATTGGCGAGCGCCATGCTCCCGCTGACGTGCATCACGTAGATCATCGCGGTCGAGGAACAACGCTGCGCCAGCTCTTCCACCACGGCGACGAAAGTGCGCGGCGGCTGCGCGCGGCCACCGAGGGCCGCGGGAAGACAGAGGCCCATCAAACCTGCATCGGTGAGCGCGCGAATGCTCTCTTCCGGATAGCGTGATTTGCGATCGACATCGTCCGCATGTTTCGCGAGCACTCCGTCCGCGACGTTCTTCGCGGCTTTTGCCAGCTCTTCCCCAGCCTGATCGAGTCCGTAGATATGGGCCATACCTCTGCCATTCCGCGAGACCGTAGTGCGTGTCAAGGCTCGATCACTGAATGTTCGCTTCGATGGCTCGCCTGAATACTCTCGCTGTTTGCTCACTACTTTGCGCAGCTGCTGCCTGAGAGCGCACCTGCACATAATTCGTGGCTCCGCCTGAAATCGAACGATCGCGGGACGCTGTTGCTCGGTTTCGATACGGGCGAAATCTTTCGATCCGGCGAAAACGCGAGTGAAGAAGTCGACTGGCCAAAAGATCACTGTGTGTATCCGACGGAGAAGTTTCTGCGGAAGATGCTCAATGTGAAGCCTGAACAGCTGGTTACAGCCGGGCGGCGCGTCGCGGGCATGGCCGACGAGGATCTGATGCGGGTCGAGTGAAGCGCGTGATAGCACCGCTTCGATGCGCTCACGTTCTGCCCTGGCCATCGTTGGGGCGCTCGGCTTGTTCGGATGTGAATCGGATCCGCTGATGAACGGCCCGCTCGAGCCACGCATCCGACTCGATGCCGGAGGTGGTGGCTTCGCCGATGCGCGTGTGCGCGATGCGGTGATCGAGGTCGAAGAAGACGCCGGAGCTCTCGATACAGGGAGCGGCCGCGACGCAGCGACAGGTCGCGATGCACGTCCCATGGATGCGAGCGAGCCCGAGTGTGTTTGTCCGAGTCTGCCGGCGACGTGTACTCCGGCGAACGCGCTTCAACCGAAGTTTGGCCAGCCGATGTTGAGCGAGCTGTTCCAAGTGATCGCCTGCGCGGAGACGTCGCTCCACATCGCGGTTTACCAAAACACCTGGCCGTGTATCACCGACGCGTTGTTGGCGAAGCTCGCGCAGGATCAAGATCTCACCGTCGAGTTGGTGATCGACGACGATCAATGTCCGGTGGTCGGCGGCGTGCGCGACTGCGAGTGGGCGCGCCTCGACGGTATGCCGCGCGTCTCCCTCGTCGACGATGCGCGCTCGCGCTACATGCACCACAAATTCGTCGTCGCCGACGGGCGCGAAGCTTGGGTGAGCTCGTCGAACTTCACGCGTTCTTCCTTCTGCAGCGAAGAGAACAACGCGCTGGTGGTGCGTGAGCCGGCGATCGTCGCGGGTTACGAGACCGAGTTTCAGCGCATGTCCGCGCAAGAATTCGGCCCGGTCGCGCCCCGCCCGGAGATCATGGGCGGCGGGCTCTCCCTGTACTTTAGTCCAGAGACGCCGGTCGGCTCTGGGCCCGAGTGGTTCGACGAATTGGTGCAGTCGGTGGAGACGGCCTCGACCTCGGTGGACTTCATGATCTTTTCGTTGACCCGTTTCGAGGTGTCGAGCGCGGTGACTGCGGCACACCGGCGCGGCGTGCGGATCCGCGGTTTGGTTGCGCCCCAGTTTCGCGGCGAGATGGTGGTGGAGACCATGCTCGCCGCGCAGGTCCCGATCCGCATTGCGAATGTACACTCCAAAGTGATGATCATCGACGGCGCCCGCGTGGCGACCGGCAGCCCCAATTGGTCCGAAAATGCCTGGGGCAACAACGAGGCGAGCTTGTGGATCGAAAGCTCCTCGATCGCCGCTTCGTATCTGCGCGAGATGGACCGCATCTGGGCCACCGCCACTTTGCCCTGAGCTTCTATAGATGCCGATCTCGGATGAAGAGCTGGAGCGCTGTTTGAGCGTGTTGCGTGCGATCGACGAAGATCGCAGCGCGCTGGCGACGTTTTCGGAAGAGAAGCGCCGCCAATTGATGACTTTGCTCGCTTCGGTGTTGAGCCCGGATCGCGTCGAACGGCGCCGGCTCTCAAAGGCGTTTCGCAAAAAAGACGCGCGGGAGGCGAAGACGGCGGACGACAAGCTGCTCGCGGAGACGGGGATGCGCCGGGTGTTGCGTGCGCCGATCTTCGAGGCGCCTTCGCCGTTGTTGTTGGCGCCCGCGGTGGAAACGGCGGGATCTGCGGGCGCTTCGCAGTCTTCGGATTTGCGAGAAGAGCTTTCTCGCCCGCGCAGTTGTTATATCTGCAAGAACGAGTTTCGAGCTCTGCATTTCTACTATGATTCGATGTGTCCCGCATGTGGAGACTTCAATTGGGAGAAGCGGAATCAGTCGGTGTCGCTCGAGGGGCGCGTCGCGCTGGTGACGGGGGCGCGGGTGAAGATCGGTTTTCACACCGCGCTGAAGTTGTTGCGGGCGGGTGCGCAGGTGGTGGTGGTGACGCGGTTTCCGCGCGATGCGGCGCTCCGTTACGAACGCGAGCCCGATTATGCAGAGTGGCAGGGGCGTCTTTCGATCCACGGGGTGGATCTGCGGCATACGCCGAGCGTGGAGCTGTTTGCGCGGCAGCTCGCGGAGCGGCTCGAACGCCTGGACTTCATCATCAATAACGCATGTCAGACCGTGCGCCGGCCCACCGGTTATTATGCACACTTGCTCGATCTCGCGGATCCGCTCCGGTTGGAGGGATCGGCGCAGCTCTCGCAAGTTGCACTGTTGCCCGAAGACCTGGCGAAAGATGCGCGCATTTTTCCGGACGGGCGCCTCGATCGCGATCTCCAACAAGTCGATTTGAGAACGATCAACAGCTGGCGCCTCCCGCTCGCGGACGTGCCGACGATCGAGTTGTTGGAAGTGCAGTTGGTGAATGCGGTCGCCCCGTTCGTGCTCAATGCGCGTTTGAAGCCGCTGATGATCAAGACTCCGGGTCGCGAAAAACACATCGTCAATGTTTCGGCCATGGAGGGGCAGTTCTACCGGAGCTTCAAGACCGACAAACATCCGCATACCAATATGGCGAAAGCTGCATTGAATATGCTCACTCGGACTTCGGCGCAGGACTACGTCAAAGACGGAATCCACATGAACAGCGTCGACACCGGCTGGGTCACGGATGAGGATCCGATCGCCATCGCCGAAAAAAAGGCTGAAGAACAAGGCTTTTCGCCGCCGCTGGATATCGTCGACGGCGCCGCGCGTATCTTGGCGCCGATCTTCGATGGACTGAAGAGCGGCGAACATATCTGGGGACAGTTCTTCAAAGACTACCGGCCAGCGCCGTGGTGATCACGCTGCAGGTTGGTGAGCTTGCGCGCGTACCAGCGGTCGCAGCTGAAGTGCCCGGTGTCGCCCATCGGTTTTTTCAGCTGCTCGAAACCCATGGACTCATACAATGCGCGCGCGGTACTCATCTTCTCCAGCGTCTCTAAGTAGCAGACTTTGAAGCCTGCGTTCTTCGCTTGTTCCAACAGAAGAGTGAGTAATTCGCGGCCGATGCCCAGTCCGCGCAGCTCCGGTAAGAAGTACATTTTGCGCAATTCGCAGGTGTCGGCATCTCCACCGATCAGCGGCGCGAATCCGCCTCCGCCGCACACTTCGCCGTTCTTGGTGACGACCAAATATTTCGCTCTTTTCCCGCGGTAGGCCTCGGTCATGGTGCCGACTTCGGCGTCGTTGATGGCGAAACCGTCGCCGCTCGCGCCAAAAGCCGGCATCACCGTGCGGATGATCTTTGCGACTTTCGGATCGTCTTTTTTCTCGATAGGGCGGATCACCAGCTCACTTTTCGCGCGCGCGCGGGAGAGCGCTTTGGCGTAGAGCTCCAAGCCTCTGACCACGGCGCTCCGTTCGTCCGTGCCGAGCAAGTCGAGCGCCAGCGTCACTTGGCGATTTGCCTTTTGATGAACGGAGTCGAGCTTCTTTTTGCCTTTGGCGGACAGAATCAGCGGCTTTTTGCGGCGATCGGCGGCGTGGCTCTTGGTGGTGACCCAGCTGTGTTTGACCAAAGCGCTCACCACGCGGCTCATCGTGCTTTTGTCGAGACACAACAGCTGCGAAAGCTCACCGGTCGTCAGCTCGCCGCGCTGCTCCAGCTCGATCATCGCGTGACACTCGGAGTGGGTCAGTCCGACGTCTGCTTTGTTCTCCAAAAAACCGAGCTGGCGGACCAACTGCCGGGAAGCGTGGCGGACGGACGGCACTTCTGGGAGCGTCATGGCTTCCTCTAAAACAATTGGTTGCATGATGCAACCATCTGTAGCGCCGGCTGGTGTTCGTCCTCGGGACGTGCGAGCACCAGGCGCGTGATCCGTCGTTGTTCACGCTGTACTTACGAGATGACGCCGCTCGAGCATCAAGGTGCTCACGTCGATCACTGCAAACGTTGCGGCGGGGTGTTTTTGGAGCGCGGGGAGACTGAATTCGCGCTGGCGCCGGAGGCCGATCCCGAAAACTGGGTGCGCTCGCACGTCGCGCAGAAACTTGGGCCCGCGAAGCTTCGTTGTCCGAAAGATCAGTCGTTGTTTCTCGCTTACCGGGTGGCTTTCGGCGGAGCCGCGGTGGAGGTCGACGTTTGTACGGCCTGTAAAGGTTTGTGGCTCGACAACTTCGAGGGACCGAAGCTTCGCTACATCACCGAACAAGCGCGGCTCGCGTCGGGGCCGTCGGAGATCGCGCGTGCGGCGGGAGCGCTCTACCAAACACGGCCACCGCCGACCGCAACCCCCGGACAACGGGTCGTTGCGCAGGCTTCGTTCACGCCCGAGCACGAAGCTCAGGTGAGCGCGCCCGGGACGGCTTCTTACTTCTTCCAGCTGTTCACCGGGCTCCCCATCGAAGTGCACAATCCGGTGAAACAAAAACCGGTCGCCGTTTATGTGTTGCTCGCGCTCTTGGGCCTGGTCTTCATGCTCCAAGTCTTCACCTCGGCCGGAACTGATCCGAGCGCATTCAATCGGCCGCTGTGGTTGGTGCCCGTGGAGTGGCTCCAGGGTGAGAAGCCGTGGACGGTGCTCACCTGTACTTTTTTACACGGCGGCCTGTTGCACCTCTTCGGGAACGCCTATTTTCTCTATTCCTTCGGCGACAACATCGAGGATCGGCTCGGACCGCGCCGTTTTCTGCTCCTGTACTTAGGATCAGGTCTCGTCGCCAGCCTCCTGCACGTCGCTTTCAACTCCGGATCATTGATCCCGTGTATCGGGGCTTCGGGTGCGATCGCCGGCATCATGGGCGCGTATCTCTCGAAGTTCGGCAAGACGAAGCTGTGGATCGTGCTTCTCTTCATCCGCTTCAAGATCAGCGTGTACTGGTACCTCGGCTTTTGGATCGCCTATCAGTTCTTGATGGTTTGGAGGGGCGCGCCCGGCGTCGCCTGGTATGCGCACATCGGCGGTTTCTTCGCAGGTCTCGCCTTCGCTCCACTTTTGAAGAAGCGAGATTGAGGAGAGAGGCCGATGGGGGGCACTCGACCTCTCTCCTCTTTCCCATTTTGGTGAGGTACTACGCACAAGCCGCGAGTGGTTGGTCTCGCAGCATCGAGCGGTGCTGAGTGCTTTTACAAGCGGGATGCCAATAGAGTGATCCAAAGATCACTGGTCTTCACCGAGGTATTTCGCCCGATTTTGGGTGAATACGCCCCGCGCTTTGCGCCCCGCAATCGTGTATAGGGTACGCGCGATGTATCTAAGAAAGACGGTAACTTTGTGCGCGTCTCTGGCGCTTTTCATCGGCTGTGGGCAAGGCGGCGGAGGCGCGGCGAAGTTTCCCGACGCCGCCGCACCGGGTGAGTCCAACATCGTCGCGGGCGATATTCCGGCCCCGTCCGATGTCGCAGCTCCGCCGGCCGATGCGCAGAAGACGCCTTCGGGCTTGGCCTCCAAGGTCCTGGTCGTTGGTACAGGTACGATCAGCCCGCAGCGTCAAGATCAGGTGAAGGTGCACTACACCGGCTGGACGACGGACGGAAAAATGTTCGACTCCTCGGTGAAGCGCGGATCACCGGCGACGTTCGGTCTCAGCGCGGTAATCAAAGGTTGGACGGAAGGCCTTGCGCTGATGAAAGTCGGCGAGAAGCGGCGCTTCTGGATCCCGACCGAGCTCGCCTACAACAACGCGCCGGGCAAACCGGCGGGCATGTTGGTGTTCGACGTCGAGCTGTTCGAGATCAAGTTCGGCCCGAAGCCGATCGCACCGCCCGCTGATGTCGCGGCGCCGCCGGCCGATGCGAAAAAGACCCCGGCTGGTGTTTCGTACAAAGTGATCCGTCCGGGCACGGGCAAAAAGAAACCTGGCCCCACGGACATCGTCACCGTGCACTACACGGGCTGGACCTCGGACGGGAACATGTTCGACTCGTCGGTGGTGCGGAAGAAGACCATCGAGTTTCCGCTCGATAAAGTGATCAAAGGTTGGTCCGAAGGCGTGCAGACCATGGTCGAAGGTGAACAGACGCGATTGTGGATTCCGGAAGAGCTCGCCTATCAAGGACGCCCCGGCGCGCCTCCCGGAATGTTGGTCTTCGACATCGAGCTGGTGTCGATGAAAGAGGGCCCGAAGCCGATCGCGGCGCCGAAAGATGTCGCGGCTCCGCCGAAGAACGCGAAGAAGACGAAGTCCGGTCTGGCGTACACCGTGCTCCGAAAGGGCAAAGGCAAAGAGAAGCCGACGGCTTCGAGCAACGTGCAGGTGCACTACACCGGCTGGACCACCGACGGAAAAATGTTCGACTCCTCCGTGCAGCGCGGCTCGCCGACGGAGTTCCCGGTCGGCGCGGTGATCCCGGGTTGGACCGAAGGCCTGCAGCTGATGGTCGCGGGCGATAAGTTTCTCTTCTGGATCCCGCAGGATCTTGCTTACAAAGGCCAAGAAGGACCGCCGAAAGGTATGTTGGTCTTCGAGGTCGAGCTGCTGCAGATCTTATCGCCGACGGGCGGCCCCGGCGGACACGAAGGTCACCCGCACTAGGAACTGATGCGCATCGCCGTGCTGCCGAGCCTGCTCGCGCCGGTGCGCGAAGGATCTTGTTTCGGTGGCGCGGAGATGGCCGCGCTGGCGCTCGCCGAAGAGCTCGCGGCCCGTTCCCACGACGTCACCCTGATCGGATTGCCAGGGAGCTTCGCAGAGGGTTGTCGCCTGCTGGAAGCTCCGCGGGCCACCCTGATCTTTAGACCAGGTGAAGAGGCCGCGCTCGGTGAAGAGGCCGAGGGCGTCTTCGAACCGATCTTCGCCGCGTTGCCGGAGCTCGACGTGTTCCATCTCCATCTGCTCGATCCCGACGCGCTCGTCTTAGCCGATCGGTACGCGCGCGCGCATCCGCGGACTCGGGTGGTGGCCACGCTCCATCTGGCGGCGCTGTTCCCGCGGACAGTGGAAGTGGTTTCACGCCTATTGAGTGAAGGCTCGCCGTTCATTTTTACCGCGCCGAGCCGTTTCGCGGCCCAGAGCTGGGCTGCGGGCGTGCGGGTGTACGCCAACGGGGTCCCTGTCCAAGAGATCAGGTTCTTCGCCGAGCCTCCACCGGCCCCGCGGCTGGCTTGGGCGGGACGGCGTTCGCGCGAAAAAGGTTTGGCGGAAGCGGCCCAGATCGCGCGGCTCGCAAAGATGCCGCTGGTGATCGCCGGTGCAGAAGCGCCGGAAGGGAGCGTGGAAGTCGACGGTGTCGAAGATCTTGGAGCGCTGCCTCGCGCGGAGGTCGCACGCCGGGTCTTCGGTCCGGCGTCTGCGGTGCTGGTGACCTCGGCGATTCCAGAATCTTTTTCTTTGGTGGCCGCGGAGGCACTGGCCTCGGGGACACCGGTCATCGCTTTTGATCGGGGCGCGTTGTCCGAGGTAATCGATAGCGGGAAGACAGGCTTTTTAGTGCCGTTTTCCGACGTGGGCGCTGCGGCGGATGCCGTGAAGAAGGTGGTGCAGGGCGCGATCTCGCGACAAAAATGCCGTGAGGTTGCGGTCGCACGTTTCGATCATCACGAAGCCGTCGATCGTTTCGTCGAGTTGTACCGCTTCGGCTGACGCCTTCGGACTTGCTCCCTAATGAATCGGGTTGCGAGCACGCTTTACCGATGGGGCGTCGTGCAGTTGTTTTCTGTCCGTTAGAGTCCGCCGCAAAATTAGCTGTCCACTTCGGACGTCAGATCGGCCCGGCGGAGCGCGAAACGGCGGACGCGTTCGTTGTCGGCGAGCTCGGCCGCACGAAGATAAGCAGCGCGCGCTTCCGGCTTTTTTTCCAAGCGTCGAAACATGTCCGCACGGGCCAGATAAAGCGCTGGATAGTCCTCCAGGTCACCTGATCTTTCGATCAGGTCGAGGAGCTGCATCCCGGGACCTGGTCCTTCGGCCATGGAGACAGCGACGGCACGATTGAGCGCCACCACCGGTGAACCCGTCTCTTCGTACAGGCCGTGATAGAGCATGGCGATCTGCCGCCAATCGGTGTCGGCGGCGGTTTTTGCTTCTGCGTGCAGCGCGGCGATCGCGGCCTGGATTTGATAGGGACCAGGGCGACCGAGCAAGAGTGCGGACTCGATCAGTCGCAATCCTTCGGTGATCTTCGCCTGATCCCACTTGTTGCGATCTTGTTCTTCGAGCAAGGCGAGCTCGCCGTCCGCGCTCACTCGAGCGTCGCGCCGCGAATCGTGGAGCAACATCAGCGCGAGGAGGCCCGTCGCTTCCGGTTCGCCGGGCAAGAGCGAGACGACGATCCGCGCGAGACGGATCGCTTCCGACGACAGCTCACCTCTGATCAGCGCCAGGCCGCTCGAAGAAAAATATCCTTCATTGAAGACGAGGTAGAGGACGGCGAGCACCGCGTCGAGGCGTTCGGGGAGCGCTTTTTTGTCCGGTACTTCGTATGGAATCCGCGCGACTTCGATCTTCTTTTTCGCGCGCACCAAACGTTGGGCCATGGTGACTTCGTTGCTCAAGAACGCGTTGGCTATCTCTTGCGTGCTCAAGCCGCCGAGTGTCCGCAGCGTCAGCGCGACGCGTGCTTCGAGCGAAAGTGCGGGGTGACAACAGGTGAAGATGAGGCGGAGGCGATCGTCTGCGACCGCGTGACGTTCGATGAGATCGGGGCGCCCTTCATCGGCACGTTCCAGCGTGATCAACGCTTCGAGCGCGTTCCTTTTCTTCGCCGATGTTTGTTCGCGGCGTAGCCGATCGATCGCTTTGTTGCGCGCGCTGGTGAGGAGCCACGCGCCGGGAGCGTCGGGAATGCCGTCTTTCGGCCAATGTTCGAGCGCTGAAGCGACCGCTTCGAAGAACGCATCCTCTGCGAGCTGAAAGTCTCCGCTGACGCGGATCAGGCTGGCGATGACTGCGCTGGCTTGTTCGCGATAGACGCGTTCGATCGCACGCGCGACTTCCGCCACGCGTGCGATCTTCTGCGATTCACTCGAAGACTACCAGCGGGCGAATTTCGATCGAACCTTCGTGCGCGCCGGGGATTTTTGCGGCCCAAGCGATGGCGTCGTTCAGATCTTTGGCGTCGATGACGTAGTAGCCCCCGAGCTGCTCTTTGGTGTCGGCGAACGGACCGTCGGTGTGCGTGGTCTTGCCGTTTCGCACCCGAACCGTGGTCGCTGTGTGTACACCTTCGAGCGCATCACCGGCGACCATCTTGCCCGCGCCTTTCAGCTCCTCGCTGAAACCCATATAGGCACCGAAGATTTTCTCTTGTTCCTCTTTGGGCATCGTCGCGAAGGCCTTCTCGTCACCGTAGATCAACAGAATGTATTTCATGGTTTGTTTCCTCCTACGCCCGATCGACGCGCGAGTTAGACCGAGATCGACATCGACCTAAAAAATTTTTTAGGGTGACGGCGTGTCATCCCAAAAGGACCTGACCGCAGGGCGTCATAAGATCGTCCTCGGCGCCCGCGCCAAAATTGTGGGGATCGTGAACGTCACCCCCGATTCGTTCTTTGATCGCGGAAAATATTACGATTCGCTCGATCCCGGGCCGGCGATCGAACGCGCCTTGGTGCTGATCGCGGCGGGCGCGGACATCATCGACCTCGGTGGGGAGACTGCACAGCCGAGCTCGCCGGTGATGTCGGTGGAGGAAGAGATCAGACGTGTGGTTCCGGTGATCGCCGCGCTCGCGAAACAGACGAATGTTCCGCTGTCCGTCGACACGTATAAACCGGGGGTGGCGCGGGCGGCGCTGGCGGCGGGGGCCTCGATCATCAACGACACCAGCGGTTTGGCCGATGAGGAGCTGGGCACGATCGCGGCCGAGACGGGCGCGGCGATCGTCGTGATGCACATTCCTTGTCATCCGAAAGAGCGGATCGAACCGGGCTACGAGGACGTCGTCGGCGCGGTGTCGCAGTTTCTTCGCCTGAAAACTCAGCGTCTCGAGGAGCTCGGTGTGCCGCCGGAGCGGATCATCATCGACCCGGGGATCGGCTTCGGAAAGAAGCCGCACGAGAACTTGAAGCTGATCGCTGAGACGCGCCTGCTCAAGCGGCTCGGTTACGCGCTCTTGTTCGCCTGTTCGCGGCGCACTTTTCTCGGGAATCTCATGGGAGGTGAGCCTCCGGAGGAACGGCTCGAGGCCACGGTCGCGGTCAATGCGGCTGCCATACTCAATGGCGCCGACCTGATCCGCGTCCACGACGTGGCGTTCATGAGCAAGCTCTCGAAGATGTTGGGGATGGTGCGCGCGCTGAGCTAACGCGTCGCGACGCGCCAGAGCGCTTCGGTGGTTTGTTCGCGGAGCGCGCGTCGCATGAATGTCGGTGAGCCGAAGAGGCCGTCGACCTGCGATTTGTATGCGGCGACGGCGCGTCTTTTTTTTGCGAGCGTGCCGGTGATCGAACGTGGCTTCGGTTGTCGTTCGAGCGGAAAACCCATCGCTTCCAGCTCGTTGCGCCGCGCGTCGATCGCACCTTCGTCGCGCAGGTACGGGAAATCTTCGTAGAAATACGTGCGTTCCCGCGGAAAGGCGCGCATGGCGGCGGCGCAGACGATGCGGTGATCGGCATGTCCGCCGATGCCGAGCGGCGCGTAGAAGGCGGCGTCCGTCGAAGCGAGGTGCGCGAGCAAGGCGGCGAGGCCGAAGGCATGTGTATGCAGACTGTCCTTTTGGCCGGGTTTGCCGAAGAGCGCTTTTCGCGACGCGTAATCTTTGGGATGGCGGAAGATCGCATCGAGCGCGGTGTCCAAGTAATAGTCGGCGTCGAGCTCGGCCATGGCGCGCGCTTCTTCGCGGCGTCGGGCCAATACCCATTCGACAGGATTCGAGGCGGTGAGCTCTTTCGCGAGCTTGTTCGGTCTCGCGAGAGGATTCGGTATGCCCGCGCAGACAGTGACCACAAGGACAGGTCGCTTCTTCGCGGTCAGAGCGGCGATCGTTCCGCCGAAAGCTAAGGCGGCGTCGTCGAGGTGTGCAGAGAGGACGACGTGCGCGTATTCGTCGATACGTTTCAGATCGCGGAGGTGAGCCACAGGCGAATGGTGCACCCGACGCGGCGGACGATGAAGGGGGTAGGGCGATCGGGCTCGCCTTTTGTGCCGCCTTGAAGTTGTTCGTAGCCCGGAGGAAGAATCACCGTTTTTAACGCACGAAAGCCGCGTTTTTCCAGCATAGCGGAGAGCTGGAGCTCGAAATCGCCGTGGTAGGAGGTGACGATCGCTTTCGCGGTCAGGGTGTCGAACATGCGCGGCAGATCGGGGATCGCGTAGTAGAGCACTTCCGCGGCGACGAGCAGATCCGCATCGAGCGCGACGTCTTTGGCGGAAGCCGAGGAGACGTGCACTTTAGGAAGATGTTCCGTGCGTGCGCGGAGGCGTCGTTCGAACGTCGGGCTTGGTTCGACGGCCAACAGCTCCGCTTGTGGATATTTCTCTGCGAGGGCTTCGGTCATCAGACCTTCGCAGGCACCAAGCTCGATGATGCGGCGCACCGGAAAATATTCTTGGACCTCCGCGCAAAGCTCGATCGTTTTTTGGTAGCGGCTTCGTTCGTAGGCGGAGCGTTCGAAAGACCAGGTATCGTCGATCTCGATCACCTGTTCGAAGTGCGTCAGCGAACGGGCGCGAGCGATGTCGCTCGGTTGGGCTTCGGCGAAAGCTTCGACCGCGCGCGGGGGAGCGTCGCAGGCTGCGGGATCGTAGAGCTCGTTGAGCAGGGCCAGCTTCGTGGAGAACGCGGCTTCATCGAGCACGTTCACCACGGCGAACGGCGGTGCATCGGCGGGAACCAAGACGCGGCCAAATTTCTCGGCGAGCTTTGCGGCGTGATCTTGGTGTGCGCCATCCTCATCGATCGGCGAACAGGTAAAGACGTGCTCATAGGTTTCCGAGAGCTCGCGCACCACGCGCGCACCATAATTTTGGGCGATGGTGACCAACCTGTCCGTTGGATTAGGGAGCGCAACGTCGGCACCGCGAAGCACACTGGAAAACTGCGCCAGATCGTGCGGGTGCACCACGGAGATCAAGGTCTTCATCGCGGCTTCGGCAACAGGCGGCCGACGAAGGTGCGTCCGCCGATCGTTCCCGTGCTGTAGAGGTGCTCCGCTTTGGGGTCGAAGCGGAGATCGGAGATGGCGATGGTCGCGGTTGCGGCGAAACGGGCGTCGAAGCCGCGATCGATCGCGCCGCTCGCATCGAAACCGTAGATGGCGCGACCATCGCTGAGGAGCGCGCGTCCTCCGTTTCGGTAGAGCGCGCGGATGGCGGCATTTTCCGCCAGGGGGTGCGGGAGCGTGAAACTTTGTTCGAGCCCGCCGGTCGCACCGCGTTTGATGATCATCGCGCGTCCGCCGATTGATCCGGCGACCAGGATCTTCGTCTCTGCGGAGACGGCGATCGCCGAGAGCTCGTCGGCGGGACCGAGCACGAAACCGCGACTATCGGCGTCGCCGAAACGTTCGTCGCGCTCGCCGTTGGCTTTGTATTTTACCAAGAGCGCGCGGCGTGCGACCTCGCTGTCGCTGGCGAAACCTGCCGCGAACACTGATCCATCGGACAGTATGGCGAGCGCGCGAAATTCGTCGTGTGCGAACGCGCCCCACGGCTTACGCCCGCCGTTGCCCAGGCTATAACCGACGGTGAAGAACGCGGGGTCGAGCTCACCCACGTCGCTGAAACGTGCGACCAAAGTTTGGCGGAAGTTTTCGCCGCGATCGCCGGTCATCCCGGCGGCGATCACGCGGCCGCGTTCATCGGCCGCGACGGCGTAGAATGTTTCTTCGGGCCTCGCTTTTTCCGGGGGAACGCTGGCGAATGCGTCGTCGAGAAACTCTTCGCCCGAGCCGACCACGAAGCCGCGTTTTTTCTTCTTCGCCTTCGGATCGCCGAACGTGTCGTCGAGCGTTCCGTCGGGACGGACGCGGGCCAGCAACGCTTTTTGATGATTGCCGAAGCCCGCTTTGCCGGCGGCGACGATCAGGCCGCGCGCGTCGATGTCGATCGCGTAGAACGCGTCGTTTGGTGGATCCTCTCCGCGCGTGAGCTCGAAAAATCCGCGCACGCCGAAGTCGGGGGCGAGCTCGCCGTTCGGGAGAAAACAGGCGATCGCCGCGCGCGCGGAACCTTTGCCGGAGACCACGGTTCCGGCGGCGTAGATCCGACCGCGCGGATCGACCGCAGTGGCGAAAAAACGGGCTTGGTCCACAAAAACGAGGCCGCGTTCGCCGAAAACATCTGCGCTGACGGCGCGCGTTTCGACGAGAACGGCCGCATCGGGCGCGGATCCTTCCGGCCGATTGCATGCCGCTGCGAGGATCATGATCAGTATGGGCGCGATGGGTCGCAGGCGTTTCGTCTTTATCATGGTCCTGCCGTTTGTGGCGTGTAAGAGCGAGGAGCCCGGGCCGGTTTGGTCTCCCGGTACCGTCTACGCCACCGCGCGCGGCGCCAATACACGCGGATTTCTCGACCGGCGCGGCTTGATCCACGCGCACTCGGTTTATTCGCACGACGCCTGCGACAACGAGCCGGTGAAAAACGGCGAACGCGACGCCGCTTGTTTCGACGACTTTCGCCGCGGGCTTTGCCAGGTGAAACACGACTTCGTCATGTTGACCGATCACCGCGAGTCGTTCACCGAGACGCCGTTTCCCGACAACGTGTTGTACCGGCCTGATCGGGGGGACAGGTTGGTGGAGCGGGACGGCGCGGGTGTGGCGAACATCGCGGCTTGTCCGGATGGATCGTCGTCGCTCATCCTGGCGGGCTCGGAGTCGGGTTTCATGCCTGTGGGGCTCGAGAAACACGCGAGCGCAGACGTGGAAATGCGCGATGCGATCTACGGATCGCAAGATGCATCGGCGATCGAAACGCTGAAATCGCTGGGTGCGGTCGTCTTGGTGGCGCACACCGAAGACTGGTCTTTAGAACAGCTGTCCGATCTGCCACTCGATGGCTTCGAGATGTACAACCTTCACGCGAACACCTTGCGCTCGGCGGGGAATGCGCTCGAGCTGTTGGTCAGGCTCGATCAAAAAGATCCGGGACTGCCGCATCCCGATCTGGTGCTGATCAATCTGCTCAGCGAGGACGAACGATATCTTCAGAAGTGGGGAACGGTGCTGGCGCGCGGACACAAGCGGACGACCACCATGGGCACCGATTGCCACCGCAACACCTTTCCGCAGCTCGCGCAGGATGGAGAGCGGATCGACAGTTACCGCCGCATGATGGGCTGGTTTTCGAACCACCTCCTGGTGCGCGAAGGTTACGACGATCGCGGCCTGAAAGAAGCGCTCAAGGCAGGGCGATTGTATGGGGTGTTCGAAGTTTTCGGTTTTCCGGTGGGCTTCGATTTTTACGCACAGGGGGCGTCGATCGAGGAGATGGGTGCCGAGGTGGGCCTGTCCGAAGGATCAGTTTTGGTCGTGAAGATGCCCGCGGTGCAAGAGCTCGATCCCGCCGCCACGCCACCTGTCCTTACGATCAGGTTGCTGCGGGCGATCGAAGACGGCTTCGAGGAGGTCGCGAAGAGCAGCGATGCCGAGCTCCGCTTCACGCCGGTCGTTGCGGGTGCCTATCGCGCGGAGATCCGCGTCGAGCCGCGTCATCTCGAGAAACATCTCGGCGACTCCGCGCGGACGGTGACCAAGACCAGTTTTCCCTGGATCTATTCGAACGCGATCTACGTGCGCTGACGGCGTCGCGGCACTTGTTCGCGGTCTTCGTGGCGCTTCTTCGAACGCACCTGAAACGGTGCCTGGGCGCCTTTTCGCGCGACGTGAGGATCGAGCCAGGCGAAGACGGTGACCTCGTCGCGATCGAAGTAGAGCTGGCGCGCACGCACGCCTTTCCACCCGCCGGTCTCGAGGATTTCGCGCACCCGCGACATCATCTCCGCCTTCTTTTTCATCGGCAGCTTGAAGTTTGCGATCAGTTGGCGCGCCCAAACGCGCCGTCCCCACTTGGCGACCAAGGCGGCGACTTCGAGTGGGCGCCACGCCATGTCGCAGAGCAACCAGTCGAGCGTTTCGCTCGGCGCGAATTCGAAGGCGTTCAATTGCACGTGCGTGAAGCGGGTCTTCGGAAGGTCGACCTTCATGCGCGCGGGATCGACGGCGATCACCGTGGCGCCGCGTTTGACGGCGACCTGCGACCAACCGCCCGGAGCTGCGCCGAGGTCCACGCAGAGATCACCTTTATCGGGGCCGATGCCGATCCAGCCGATCGCTTCTTCGAGCTTCAAGCCCGCGCGCGATGGAGCGTCGTCGGGGCGGCGCATGCGCACTTTGCCGCCGGGGGAGGTGGTGATCGCCTCGGCCGCGGTGGTCACGCCGACGAGCGCGCGTTCTTCGTCGATCGGCCATACTTGAACCAGGCGATCGGCGCCGCGTTCGACCCGTGCTTCGCGCACCTCTTCGGAGAGGCGCGGCAGCAACGCTTCGAGCAGCGCATCTTTCGATTTTTCGGCGAACTTGCGCCGTACGTCGCGGACCTTGCGCGAATCGGGCGGGACCAACTGCAGCTCCCAAGTCCAGGTCTCGCCTTTTTCCGGCTGGTGCGCGGCGATCGCGGAGGCGAGGCGATCGGCGAGCAGCTCGATCTCGAGCCTGCAGGGCGGTCCGTCGAGCAACATCGCTTGGCGCGCGAACGCCAGATCGATGTAGATACTTTGATCGTTCCTGGGACGCGACGCCGCGGCCACCAAACCCTCGGCGATCGCTTCGGGACGGTGGCGCTCGCCGAGCTCTTCGACGAGATCGTTTTCGCTCTCGGAGCGGACCATGAAGGCCCATTGGAGCGAAGCTCGGCGACGATTGACTCGTGGCCGCGGGACGCTCGGCGCTGCCGAGCTCGGTCCCGATGATTGACCGCGCGCGCGCATCTCGGCCGGTCATCTACACGACGAGGCGCGTTGACGCCACATTCCACCCGTAGTACCGCGGCGGCAATGCTGTTTTCCCAGGGGCTACTGACCGCGGTGATCTTCCTTCCCGCGGCCGGCGCGCTCCTCCTCGCGCTATTTCCCGCGGAAGATCGCCAGAATCTGAAGGCGACCGCGCTGGGAATCACGACGATCAACTTTTTCCTCTCCCTGTTCCTTTGGACAGGTTTCGATCGCGCGAACCCGAGTTATCAATTCGCGCTCGATATCCCGTGGATCGAGGCTTTCGGGATCTCCTACAAGATTGGGCTCGACGGCATGTCACTCCTCTTGGTGCTGCTGACGACGTTCCTCATGCCGCTGACTTTGCTCGGCGCGTGGACTTCGATCGAGACGCGCGTCCGCGAGTTTGTCATCGCGATGTGTCTGCTCGAGACGGGAATGATCGGCGCTTTCGCGTCGCTCGACCTCTTTCTCTTCTACGTTTTCTGGGAGGCGATGCTCATCCCGATGTACTTCCTCATCGGGATTTGGGGCGGCCAGCGGCGCATTTACGCGGCGGTGAAGTTCTTCATCTTCACCATGGCGGGCTCGCTGTTCATGCTGCTGGCGATCATCTACGTCGCCAGCCAACCCGACGGAACGTGGAGCTTCGATCTCGAAGCAGGTCTGCGCCGCACTTTCGATCCCGGCACGGAGCGTTTGTTGTTCCTGGCTTTTGCCGCGGCTTTCGCCATCAAAGTGCCGATGTTCCCGGTTCATACTTGGTTGCCGGACGCGCACGTCGAAGCGCCGACTCCGGGCTCGGTCATCCTCGCCGGCGTGTTGCTGAAGCTCGGCGTCTACGGGTTCATTCGTTTCGCGTTCCCGCTCTTTCCGCACGCGGCGGTCGAGGCGCTCCCGTGGATCGGATGGCTCGCCGTCATCTCGATCATCTACGGCGCGCTCGTCGCATGGGTGCAGCCGGACATGAAGAAGCTGGTCGCCTATTCTTCGGTCAGCCATCTCGGCTTTTGCATGCTCGGGCTCTCGGCGATGACCATCGAAGGCGTGACGGGCTCGATCTACCAGATGTTGGCGCACGGCATCTCGACCGGCGGTTTGTTCCTGTTGGTCGGCATCGTCTACGAGCGCCGCCACACGCGCGTCTTGGCCGACTACGGTGGGATCGCCAAACGTATGCCGCGCTACGCGTTCTTCTTGGTGTTCATCGCCATGGCCAGCGCCGGCTTGCCTGCTTTGTCGGGATTTCCGGGCGAATTGTTGATTTTGCTCGGCACGTATACCGCGGGTCCCCAAGAGCGCGTCTGGGCGGTGCTCGCGGCGACGGGCGTCATTTTGGCGGCGGTCTATCTGTTGTGGATGGTGATGAAAGTGCTCTTCGGACCGCTCACCAATCCGGCGAACGCTGATCTCAAGGACATGAACGCCCGCGAGGTCTTCGTGCTCACCATGGTGTCGATCATGGCCCTCGTGCTCGGCGTGGCGCCGGGCATTTTCCTCGAGCGCATTGAGCCGACCGCGCAGCGTTTCGTCGTCAATCTGGTGCACAAGCGCGCCGGCCGTCCTTATCAGGCAGATCCTGGAGAGCTGCGCATGATCACCGAAGCGCGCGTTCAAGGCGCGCCGAATTTGAAGGCCTTACCGATGATGAATCCGCTGAACAATCCGCGGGTCCGCATCATGGATCCTGCTCAACAGAAGCGGATCGAGAAGCTGCAAAACATGGGGCAGCAACCCGCCGGGGAATAAGCGATGAGCATCTCTTTTACCTCGCTCACTCCGCTGATCCCGCTCGGCATCGTCATCGCGACGGCGATGTTGCTCTTGCTCTACGAAGTGTTCGCCACCGACCGCGACCGAACCTTCTGTGCGAACATCGCGGTCGCCGGTGCCGGCATCGCGCTGTTGTTTGCGTTCACGGCGCTCGACGAGCCGCCGCGTTCCGTCTTCGCGCCCGCGAGCGGCGGACCTGCGCCGATGATCATCGACGCCTTCACCACCTTCGCGACGGTGATCATGCTCGCCGGCGGGATCATCACCATCTTGTTGTCGCCCGCGTACGTGAAGAACGCGGAGTGCGATTACGGCGAGTATTATTCGCTGATCCTCTTCTCGATCTCCGGGATGATCGTCATGGTCGCCGCGGCGGACCTGATCACCTTTTTCCTCGGTCTCGAGACGATGTCGATCGCGGTCTACGCGCTCACCGGCATTCGCAGAAACGATCCGCGCGCGGGTGAAGCAGCGTTGAAGTATTTCTTGATGGGCTCGTTTGCGACGGGCTTTTTGTTGTTCGGCATCGCGCTGATCTACGGTGCGACGGCTTCGGTCTCGCTCGAGAAGCTGCACGACGTCATGCGCGATGGCGGTGGCATCGAGCCTCTGCTCGCGGTCGGCCTGGTGCTGGTGATCGTCGGCTTCGCGTTCAAGGTCGCGGCGGTGCCGTTCCACATGTGGGCGCCCGATGTTTACGAAGGTGCGCCGACGCCGGTGACCGGATTCATGTCGGTCGGCGTGAAAGCTGCGGCTTTTGCGGCTCTGCTTCGCCTGGTCTTGATGGGCCTCGGCTCCGCGGAGGAGGTCGAAAATCCGGTGTGGATGCCGGTGTTGTCGGTGCTCGCGGTGGCCACCGTGCTCGTCGGCAACGTGCTCGCGCTGGTGCAGCAGAACATCAAACGTATGCTCGCGTACTCTTCGATCTCGCACGCGGGTTACGCGATGATCGGGGTCGTCGCTGCGGCGCGCGGCGAGGAGAGCGCCGGGTCGGCCGTCCTGTTCTATTTGACAGGTTACACGTTCATGACGCTGGGCGCGTTCGGCGTGCTCACCTTCCTGGAGCGCAAAGACGGCGGCACGGAAGCGGAGCGTTTCGGCGCTTTTGCGGGCGTCGGTTACAAACATCCGGCGCTCGGTTTCGCCATGGCTTTGTTCATGATCGGGCTCGCCGGGATTCCGCCGACCGCTGGTTTCTTCGGAAAAATGTACATCTTCACCGCGGCGATTCGTTCCGGGGAGAGCGTGCTGGCGATCGTTGGTGTGATCGGATCGCTGATCAGCGTCTATTACTACTTGAAGGTGATCGTCGCGTTCTACATGCGGGATGTGCCGGATCCGGGACCTGTACCAACGGCCACTCGATCCGTGCAGCTCTCGATCGGTCTCGTCATCGCTGCGGTCGCCGTGCTTCACATCGGCGTGTTCCCGTCGGTGTGGATCGACTACGGCCGAGCCGCGATCCAGTCGCTCCTCATCGGTTGAGCGTGGGCCTCTGATCGAGGCCCTCGACCCGCTGCCTTAATATTTCTTCTTTTTGCGCTTCGGCGTGGCGTTTCCTGCGCCGGGTTGGTCGAGCGCTGGGGTGCCCAGGCGGCGTTCGCGGGCGGCTTCTCGTGCCTTCTCGATGGCGGTGTTGTCGCGCGGCGCGGCTCGCTTGCGGTGGCGCGGCGTATCACTCGAGCGCTCTTTCGGCGCCTCGTGCGTCCGTTCTTTCGGAGCCTCGTGGGCTCGCGGTTTCTCGTGCGTGCGCTCTTTTGGAGCCTCGTGGGCTCGCGGCTTCTCGTGCGCGCGCTCTTTCGGAGCCTCGTGGGTTCGCGGCTTCTCGTGCGTGCGCTCTTTCGGGGCCTCGTGCTTGCGCTCCTTCGGGGCCTCGTGCGCGCGCTCTTTTGGGGTCTCGTGCGCGCGCTCTTTCGGGGCCTCGTGCGCGCGCTCTTTTGGGGTCTCGTGCGCGCGCTCTTTTGGGGTCTCGTGCGCGCGCTCTTTCGGGGCCTCGTGCGCGCGCGGCGTTTCGTGCGTGCGCTCGCGGCTCTCGTACGCCCGCTCGCGCGGAGCCTCGTGCCGCGGTGCCTCGTGTCCGCGCTCCCGCGACTCCTGCGAGCGATCGCGCGGCTTCCACGGTTTGGTGCCGTGATGTTTCGGCGGATCTTTTTTCCAGAAGCCCTTCTTGCCGTCGCGGCGATCGCGATCGGGCTCGGGCGTCTTGAAGGGAACGATCAGCTGCGTCACGTTGCGCGGTTCGGTTGGACCGTCGTGCCTTGTCCTTTGGACCAGGAGGCGCACCAGATCTTTCGCTTCGTGTTTCTTCAACAGGCGTGACGCGAGCGCATCCATACGCCCGTCGACCGGATTCGCCGCGTTCGCTTCCAGCTCCGCTGCCAGACGATCGTCGGCCGCGAGGTAGATGTCGTCGCGCGAAGGCACCTTGGCCCACGTCGCTTTGATACGCGCGCGCCGCATGATCTCGGTGACCCGCAGCTTCGCGCCGGGCTCCACCAAGACGATGCTGGTTCCTTTTTGACCGGCGCGACCGGTGCGACCCGAGCGGTGCGTGAGCCCGTCTGCGTTGGTCGGCGCGTCGACGTGGATGACCTGCGCGACATCGGGGACGTCGAGCCCGCGTGCAGCGACGTCGGTCGCCACCAAGGTGAGCACGGTGCCCCGGCGGAAGTTGTCGAGCGTGCGATTGCGCTCGTGTTGTTCGAGCTCACCGGAGAGCGCCAGCGCAGGAAAACCGGCGCGCGTCATCCGCTGGGCGAGATCGGTCGCATCGGCGCGCATGCGCACGAACATCAAGGTGCGTTCGCCCGGCGACATCAACAAGATATTCACCAACGCGTTCTCGCGTTCGTTGAGATGCACCAAATGAACGATGTGCTCGATGTCTTCGTTCGCGTCGCCGAGCACTGTCCCTTGGACCAGGGTGGCGTTTTTTTGATACCGGTTCGCCAGGTGCAACACTTCGCGCGCGAAGGTCGCGGAGACCAAATGCGTGCGCCGCTCCGCCGGCAGCTTCGCGAGGATCGACTCCAATTCATCGCGAAAACCGAGCTCCAACATGCGATCCGCTTCGTCGAGCACCACGGCGCCCACGGACGAAGGATCGATCGATCCGCGATCGAGATGATCGAAGAGGCGGCCCGGCGTACCGACGACGATCATCGGTTGCGAGGTCAACGCGCGGTGTTCATCGCGGTAACTCGCGCCACCCGCGACGACCGACACGCCCACCTTCATCTTGGCGAACAACCACCCGAGCTCCTTGCCGAGCTGTGCCGCGAGCTCGCGCGTCGGCGCGATCAACAGGGCATACGGCTTCGACGCCCCTGTCGGTTTTCCTGAGGCATTTCGTTCTTCGACCAAAGCCGCGATCGCGGGCGCGAGCACGAAACCGACGGCGACCGTTTTACCGGAGCCTGTCTGCGAAGCGATCCGAAGATCAGTGGCCGAAAGACCAGGATCCAAAACACGTTCTTGGACCGGGGTCAGCTTGGTGAAGCCGCGGAGAACGAGCGCTTCAGCGATCGACGGCGGAAGCAGCGCGAGAAGTTTCTGAAAATCATCCACTGGGGGGCACGCGATAGCACTGGTACCCGAGTAGAGCCAGGATTGCCGCGATCGCTCCGAACGCGAAGTAAACGAGCGATGTCTTCCAAGGAGGCGCTGCGATCCGAGGCGCGAGCTTCAAAGTGGGATCCGCGGGCGGGGCTTTGCCGGGTTGAGCCTCGATCACCGGTGCACGAAGGAGCGCCGCAAGCTCGAGCGGTGCGCGCGGCGAAGCTTCGGGACAAACGAGCAGCGCCTCGAGCGCTTCGTTTGCCGTGTAAAAACGCGCTTCGCGATTCCGCTCCAAGAGGCGAAGGCACACGAGCGCGAGCGGCTCGGAGATCGACGGGTCGGCGGCGCGCGGTGAAACGATCGGCGCATTCAGCACGCGATCGATCATCGCGGCATCGTTGTCTGCATCGAAGAGCCGTTTGCCCGTGAGCATCTCGTGGAGGACGGCACCGAGCGCGAAGAGGTCCGATCTTCCGTCCAGGTCTCGCGGCGTCACTTGTTCCGGCGATAGATACGCAGCCTTTCCTTTGATCACGCCGGTGCGCGTCAGTCGCGTGTTCGACGCGGCTTTGGCGATCCCGAAATCGGTGAGCTTCACCGCACCGTTGAAGGCGCACAACACGTTCTCCGGTGAGACGTCGCGGTGGACGATGAACATCGGGTGGCCGCGATCTTCGAGCGCGTGTGCATAGGCGAGCGCACGGAGCAGCTCGGCGGTGATGAACACCGCGACCGCCATCGGAAGAGGGCCCTGTTCCGCGAGCAGCTCGGCGAGGCTCTTCCCTTCGACGAGCTCCATCACCAAAAACAGGCGGCCGTCCTCGTCGCGGTCGCAGTCGAGCACGCTGGCGATGTTTGGATGTTGAAGCAAGGCGGCGATCCGCGCTTCCGCCCGTAACATCGCTTCCAGCTCCGGATCCTCCGAGAGCTCGGGGAGCACACGTTTGATCGCGACTTCGCGCGAAAAACCGGCGGCACCGGCGAGGGTCGCGCGAAAAACTTCGCCCATACCTCCACCGCCGAGGCGCGCTCCGAGCTTGTACTTCGAGACGTTCATCACCAAGCGGGCAAACGGATCTCGTCGCGTTCGGTCAGTGGCCGAACGGACAGGTGCCCTTCGTTGAGGCCTTCGATGATACACACGCGTTTGCCGTCATGGAGCAAGAACACGGTGCGGCTCTCACCGTGTTCACCTGCGCGAACCTGCGCGTGGACATGTCGGAGCAGACGCACCGGCCGTTCGACGCTCTCCACCGCATAAACGCGCGTCTCCGCGCCGAGGAGATCGAAGAGCGAGAGCACGACTTGTTTCGTCGAGCCTGCGAAAGGGCACCATTTCTCGAGGCGCGCGGCCCGCGATTCGGGGTGTGCTTTTGAATAACGCAGCGAGATCGAGCCCGCCTGATCGTGCGATGAGATCGGCTTTCTGCGGCCGGAGTCGACGGGGCTCATCGCATCGCGGCGGATGCGCGCGAGATCGGAGGTGGTGAAGTACGGGAACACGGGCCGCCCGCCCTCTTGAGTCATCAACTGTTCGCGGCCGGAGAGCGAATAGAACGCGGCGCGCCCACCGCGTGCGGGACGGACGATCGCCACGAACGCGGGTGATTTTGCCAGCACTCCGAGGAGCGCGGTGCGCAATCGATCGCGTGCGTGGAGCTTGATGCCGACCGGATCGCTCGACACGCCTGCGAGCAACAAACGCGCTTGCGCGAGCGCGTCTGGATCGTGCTTCAAGCTGCTCAGCTCGGGCGCGATCGGTGGATATCGTTCGAAGAAAACGCGGAATGCTTCGCACGTCTCACCGACGTCGATCATCTCTTTCGGTTCGAAGTCGACGTCGCTCGAGACGTCGCCTTCTTCGGCGGAGCGCACGAAGCCACCGATCGCGCGCCAGGTCTCGCTCGACTTCGCTTGGTCGTCGACGAAAGCTTCGTATCGAGCGCGTTCGGCCGGAAGGTGGTCGACCGCTTCGACGCCCGCACCGATGCCGGGGAGGGCGAAGCGCACGATCGTATCCAAGGCGATCGGCTCGTAGCCGTCCGGGTAGAGGGTGACGCGGACGGTGTCTTCGACGGCGGGCGGCGGGTCGGCGAAAAAGAAGAGGCCGCTCTTGCTAATTTCACGAGTGAGGGTCACGAGATGACGGCCGCGGTGGTCGACGTGAATTTCGACGTGGGCCACGAATCGCGGATGGCGGCGCTCGCGTTCGTATGGATCGATCATGGGAGCTTACCCGGACAGATCCGGCTTACGATCATTCACTGATCTTGGAAACATCGCTTTCGTCGCCTTCGCTTTCAGCACCCACAAAGTCTCCGCTTGACACCGGCCTTCGACCTGCGGTTTATGCGCAGCCTCTCGGCACCGAGGTGTCCGCCGAGCGAAGGAGGTGAAGAGGACGCGAGCTCGAGCACGACTGAATCTTCGATATCGAATTCGAAAGTTGATCGCCATGATCACCATCGATTCTGATCGAAGCAGACGCGAGCGTAGCGCAAAAAACTGACTGAACCCGTCCTGTGGTGCAAAGCGTTCGCGCAGTTATACCCAGAGACGAGATAAGGCCCCGACCGCACGAAATCGCGCGTTCATCGCGTGAGACTGCTGCGGAAAATTGTGTGGCCAGACCAGTCATTGAAAGCGTTGCGCGTCGCAGACATTGCGCGCGCGAGCGAAGAGTCCTCTTCCCTAAGAAAGATCGAAGCGGTGGGCCCCAGGTCCGCCGAGGAGAAAGAGTTCGCGATGCCGACGATCAATCAGCTGATCAAGGATGGGCGCACGCCCAACCGCTGGAAGACGAAATCACCTGCGCTCAAAGAGTGCCCTCAGCGCCGTGGCGTGTGCGTTCGCGTGTACACCTCGACCCCGAAGAAACCGAACTCCGCGCTCCGCAAAGTCGCGCGTGTTCGCCTGACGAACGGGATCGAAGTCACGACCTATATCGGCGGAGAAGGCCACAACCTTCAGGAGCACTCCGTGGTGCTCATCCGCGGCGGCCGTGTAAAGGACCTCCCCGGTGTTCGCTACCACGTGGTGCGCGGAACGCTTGACTCGTCCGCGGCCGAAGGTCCGTCGAACACGAACAAGCTCAAGCGCAACAAGGGCCGTTCTAAGTACGGTGTGAAGAAGGCGAAGTAATATGTCCCGCAGAAAAGAAGCCCCCAAGCGGAAGATCCTTCCCGATCCGAAATATCATGATCGGCTCGTCACCAAATTCATCAATGCGTTGATGAAGAAGGGGAAGAAGTCGACTGCGGAGCGCATCTGTTACGGAGCGTTCGGCATCGTCGCGGAGAAGAGCGCCGGTGAAGAAGCGATCGCCGTGTTCAAGAAGGCGCTCGAGAACATCAAGCCGCGTATCGAAGTGAAGTCACGCCGCGTCGGTGGTGCGACCTTCCAGGTGCCGGTCGAAGTTCGTCCGGAGCGCCGCACGTCACTCGGCATGCGCTGGTTGATCCAGTACTCGGACAAGCGCGGCGAGAAGACGATGCGGGAGAAGCTCGCGGGCGAGATCGTCGATGCAGCAGCGAACCGCGGCAGCGCGGTGAAGAAGCGCGAAGAAACGCACAAGATGGCGGAAGCCAACAAAGCGTTTGCGCACTTCCGCTGGTAAATACGTGTGAACCCCGAAGACGGGGTTGTAGCTTGGATTGAAAGAGGTTCCTGTCCTTTAGGTCAGTAAAGCGTTTATGTCGGCCTTTCCACAGACGTCGCTCGAGCGAACCCGAAACATCGGGATTATGGCGCATATCGATGCGGGCAAGACGACTACGACCGAACGCGTCCTCTTTTACACCGGCGTCGAGCACCGCATGGGCGAAGTGCACGACGGCGCGGCGACGATGGATTGGATGGTTCAGGAGCAGGAGCGCGGCATCACCATCACCGCTGCTGCGACCACCTGCTTCTGGCTCGACCACCGCGTCAACATCATCGACACCCCTGGACACGTCGATTTCACGATCGAGGTCGAGCGCTCTTTGCGCGTGCTCGACGGCGCGGTCGCGGTGTTCGATGCGGTCAGCGGTGTCGAGCCGCAGAGCGAAACGGTATGGCGGCAAGCGGACAAGTACCGCGTTCCGCGCATCTGCTTCATCAACAAGATGGATCGCGTCGGCGCTGATTTTCACATGAGCGTCGATTCGATCAAGAAGCGCCTGCTCGCGACGCCGTTGGTCGTGCAGCTTCCCGTCGGCAGCGAAGAGCGCTTCGCCGGCGTGATCGATCTGATCGAACAGAAACAGATCATTTGGGAGCAGGAGACGCTCGGCGCGAAGTATCACAGCGAACCTGTCCCTGCGGACAGGGCCGACGAAGTGCAGCACGCGCGTGATGAGTTGATCGCCGCGGTCGCCGACGTCGATGCCGAGCTGACCACCAAATACGTCGACGGCCAGCCGATCGGCGCCGACGAGCTCCGTCGCGCGGTTCGCACCGCGTGCGTGCAGCTCAAAGGCTTCCCGGTCCTGTGCGGCTCCGCGTTCAAGAACAAGGGCGTGCAGCCTTTGCTCGACGCCGTCGTCTACTTCCTCCCGTCGCCGCTCGACGTGTGGATCCCGGACGGAACGAAGCCGGGGACCAACGAGCCGGTCGCGGTGAAAGCGGATCCGAACGCGCCGTTCATCGGCCTGGCGTTCAAGATCATGCAGGACACCCAACACGCGGGGTCCCTCACGTACATTCGAGTTTATCAAGGTACGCTCGCCACCGGGTCGCACGTCTTCAACGCGACCAAGGGCAAGCGCGAGCGCGTCGGCCGTCTGCTTCGCATGCACGCGAACAAGCGCGAAGACATCGACGAGTGCCGCGCGGGCAACATCGCTGCGGCGGTCGGGCTCAAGTACTCCACCACCGGCGACACGCTGTGCTCGCCGGACGATCTCGTGGTGCTCGAGTCGATCGATATTCCGGCGCCGGTGATCACCATCGCGATCGAGCCGAAGACGAAGGTCGATCAAGAGAAGCTCGGCTCCTCGCTGGCGCGTCTGGCGATGGAAGATCCGTCATTCTCGGTGAAGACCGACGAAGAGACCGGGCAGACGCTCGTCGCTGGAATGGGCGAGCTACACCTGGAGATCATCGTCGATCGGCTGCGTCGCGAATACAAAGTCGATGCGAACGTCGGGCGCCCGCAGGTCGCGTATCGCGAGACGATCACTCAGGCCGCAAAGGTCGAGCATCGCTTCGTGCGCCAGACCGGTGGTCGCGGCCAGTTCGCGCACGTCGTCATCGAAGTGACGCCGACGAAGCGAGGCGAGGGCCTGCAGTTCGAGTCGAAGACCGTCGGTGGATCGGTGCCGAAAGAGTTCGTCCCGGCCGTCGAAAAAGGTTTCCGCGAAGCCGCGAACAGCGGCCCGCTCGCTGGTTATCCGGTCGTCGATCTCAACTACGCGTTGCTCGACGGCAGCTATCACGAAGTGGATTCATCGGAGCTCGCGTTCAAGATCGCGGCGTCGATGGCCTTCAAAGAGGCCTTCGCCAAAGCGCGTCCGATCATGCTCGAGCCGATCATGATCAACGAGATCACCACGCCGGACGAGTACTGCGGGGACGTCATCGGCGACATCAATTCACGCCGCGGAAAAGTCACCGGTATGGAGCCTCGTTCGGGGATCCAGATCGTCAATACAGAAGTCCCGCTCGCGCAGATGTTTGGCTATGCGACGGATCTTCGCTCGCGCACGCAAGGGCGTGCGACGTTCTCTATGAAGTTTGGGTTTTACAACCCTGTACCTTCGCACGTTGCGGAGGAGGTTTTGGCAAAGGCCCAGGGTCGCCTGTAACGGCACCGTGGTTGGTAGGGAGTGAACAGATGGGTAAAGAGAAATTCGACCGCACCAAGCCGCACGTAAACGTAGGCACCATCGGTCACGTCGATCATGGCAAGACCACGCTCACGGCGGCACTGACGATGGTCAGCGCCACGAAGGGCTGGGCCAAAGCGATGACCTACGATCAGATCGCCAAGGCTTCGGAGTCGCAGGGCCGCCGCGACCCGACGAAGATCCTGACGATCTCGACCGCGCACGTGGAGTACGCGACGGAGAAGCGTCACTACGCTCACGTCGATTGCCCCGGCCACGCGGACTACATCAAGAACATGATCACCGGTGCCGCGCAGATGGACGGCGCGATCCTGG